>Ga0209084_1000079_pt1 | contig 94382 bp, 90 predicted proteins | sample C_130820_MF_Meta_FD_187309 | JGI IMG/M metagenome (GOLD analysis project Ga0209084, IMG submission 187309) | Freshwater microbial communities from Lake Croche, Canada to study carbon cycling - C_130820_MF_MetaG (SPAdes) (version 2) | ecosystem: Environmental > Aquatic > Freshwater > Lake... | reverse complement strand
ACTACCAGATGAACCTGAAGAACCGTTGGTTCCATTAGAACCTGAAGAACCGTTGGTTCCATTAGAACCTGAAGAACCGTTGGTTCCATTAGAACCTGAAGAACCGTTGGTTCCATTAGAACCTGAAGAACCGTTGGTTCCATTAGAACCAGATGTTCCTGAACTACCGTTAGTTCCATTAGAACCTGATGTACCTGAAGAACCACTATGTATTGTAAACCAATTTGAGCCGTCACTCATTACTTGAGTTCCGTTTAAATGTGTTAATGTTTGGCCAGTAGTACCATCAATAGTTTCATTATTAATTGTTTGGACTGTGACTACACCATTTCCTGAATTTTTTATAATATAAAAAACACCAGATCCTACAACACTTGCTGAAGATAATGTAATAGTTGTGGTTGTATTACCTGTACAATTATAAACAAAGGGTAATGTACTATTTATACTAGTTGTATTGGCGAAAATATATGAACCATCACCTACATTATTTTCTTTGTACCCATAAGACGCATATTGTATTGTTGTCATTTAAACTTTTGTTTATATTGATTTTGTTATTTTTGCGTTTAATATTATTTTATATGTTTCAGTATATCCTGTACCTTGTGTAAAATCGTACAAACCTAATTTTAAATCTATATTTGCACCATTAACCACGCTATCAAAATAAAATGCGGTTGTTGAATTTACATCGCTACTATAATTATCAACAATACCAACTTTCTCACCATTAGAACTATATGGTATTGTTAATTGACCACCTCTACCATTATATGGTGAATTAACGTTTTCAACCCAATAATCAAAATGAATTAAATTTGTATTTAACTTTGGTAATGAATAAATTACAGATGTATTTCCTTGGTTTGTTAATGTTTTTGTGAATCCTGAAACATTTGATGTTATTGTTGGTGATGTATTAACAGAATCAAATACTAAATTATTATTTATATGAACTGAACCTGTAAATTGATGAGTATCATCTGAAGAATTACCAAACATGGTTGATCCACTCATAAATGATTGTGTCACATATATGTAAGACGAACTAACAATGTATTGTTCCGCCGTTAGATTACCATTGACTTTTAAATTTCCACTAAAAATACCACTACCTGTAACACTTAAAGTACTACCATCAAAAGATAAATTATCTTCTACAATACCATTTGGTACTGAACCGCTTAGAGTTATTACTCCATTATGTTTTGTTCCTGTCAATGTAAGTAAACCACTTGTTCCTGATGAACCGTTTGTACCGTTAGAACCTGATGAACCGTTGGTTCCGTTGGAACCTGAACTACCAGATGAACCGTTTGAACCTGAAGTACCGTCAGTACCATTTGAACCACTTGTTCCATTTGAACCTGATGTACCATCTGTACCATTACTTCCTGATGAACCATTTGTTCCATTACTTCCTGAACTACCTGAAGAACCGTTTGAACCTGAAGTTCCATCAGTTCCGTTTGAACCTGAAGTTCCATCAGTTCCGTTTGAACCTGAAGTTCCATCAGTTCCGTTTGAACCTGATGTACCTGAAGAACCATCTGTACCATTAGAACCTGATGTACCTGAAGAACCATCACTTCCACTGGTACCATCTGTACCATTAGAACCTGATGTACCTGAAGAACCATCTGTACCATTAGAACCTGATGTACCTGAAGAACCATCTGTACCATTACTTCCCGAACTTCCATCAGTACCATTAGAACCTGAAGTACCATCTGTACCATTAGAACCTGAAGTACCATCTGTACCATTAGAACCTGAAGTACCATCCGTTCCGTTTGAACCTGAAGTACCATCTGTACCATTAGAACCTGAAGTACCATCCGTTCCGTTTGAACCTGAAGTACCACTTGAACCGTTAGACCCCGATGTTCCTGATGAACCATTAGAACCTGATGTACCTGAAGAACCACTTGTTCCAGAAGTACCGTTAGAACCTGAAGTTCCACTTGAACCGTTAGAACCTGACGTACCAGGTGCACCGTCTACACCTGAAGTTCCAGACGAACCTGATGTTCCATTACCACTTGTTCCTGAAGAACCATTTGTTCCTGAAACACCAGAACTACCAGAACTACCACTAGTATTAGAACCACCTCCATATCCAACTAAAAAATCTTCTCTTTGGATTTTATATGTTGCTGATTGGTTGTTATTATCAATAATTAACCATGAACCTGCTGGATCACCTGTTAATTCTGTTAATTCACTAATTTTTATTTCTGCCATGGCACTTGATTAACTAATAAATATATTAGTTTGTGGTTCTATCCGGCATTTATGTAATTATTATTTTCATCTTGGATATTTTCCATATCTTCTGTATTAATTCTTAAAAAAGTATTGTTACAATTAACTACTTTAACTACTTGATTTGTTAGATATGGGGAATCAAAAACGATTCTTATTGTTCTTTCTTCTGCAGTGGCAAATGATTGTGTTATGGTATCATTAATTCCGATTGGTGATGTTGTTCCATCTCCCCAATGTACCGTAAATGATGAAACTGATGTCGATGAACCTTGTCCATCTATTATTATATATTGTGGCGATTCATCTGTAATTTGTTTGGGTGATTCTGTTGTTAATCTCACACTACCCGATACATTTGTTGACCCATCCGCATTTGTGCTATTAGCTTGAATTATATTAACTAATTGATATGTTGTTGTGTTGTTAATTGTTATTGTACTACCAGTTTCAGAACAAACACTATTGTATGTAAAATTTGCACTAATTTTATTATGTTCAATTTTTTTATCAAAATCAATCATATCTCCCATTTCATCTGCCGTTGCTTCCAAAAATAATGGCAATTGAAAATCGTCATAAATTTGTTGATTTATTTGAGTTGTATTTCCTGTAATAAGATTCCACGTATTTCCACTTGGTGTGTTCCATTTATAATATCCACTTGTTACGGTTCCTCCTGTTACGTTTTTAATTAAATAACCTGTGTCGGGTGTAAAACCTGTAACTAAAAATTCAGTTTTACCTGTCCATGAAGTTGGGTTATCATTAGAATCATACCACGTATGTGCAGTTAATGAAACTAATTTCACTTCGGGTATTTTTTTTCTTCTAATGGTATGGTTTATTCTTTTCATTTATTTTTATATTGAACATAATGAACTACAGTTATTAGTACCAACACCACTCATACTTGTATATAAATACGGACCGCTAATAGGACCACCTATAATATTAAATATATATCCGTTAATACTATCTAAATAGAACTTACCTATATTAAGTACAGTTGGATTAGCAATATCTAATGTTTCAACATAAGTACAAGGTCCAGACGGAGTATCACACTCATATCTATCTGCACTATAAAGTTCATACGCGTTTGTTGGTGTCGGTGTAGGAGTTGTTGTATTAGTTGGTGTTGGGGTTGGAGTTGACCCTACAGCGGATGAAGAGGTTGGTGTTGGTGTAATAGTTGGGGTTGGTGTTGGTGTAACCGATGTTGGTGTAACAGTTGGTGTTGGTGTCGGTGTTACATTTGAACATATGTGGTATAATATATTATTTGGTGCCACTCCACCTCCTCTTTCAAAAAACATTATTGGTTTGTTTGTTAAACCAACTTCTTCACATTTTACCTCACCATTATAAAAATAAACTTGATACGAATAATCTGTTTTATTAATATCAACTTGATAATACATATCATTTTGTTCAGTAATAGTGTGACCCGTACTATAACTATCATTTGTGAAATCTAAAATTGTACCTTCTTTTGCGTTATAAAACTTTGCCGTCATAAAGAAGGTGTTTGTTCCAGGGTAAAAATTTCTATCGTATGTAACTGTAACTTCTGGCATATTAAACATTTGATTTGTCCACCCTGAAAATACCGTAGTACCAGTTGGAATATTAATGTTAGTTAGTGAATTATTACTATCAAGAAATGATGTTGTTTTTGCTGTTCCTGTATTAACAAATGTATACTTATCTAATGTCGTTGTACCACTTAAATTTGTTTCAGTTAAAACACTTTCGTCTTGGAACCAAAAGAAATACATATTTTCTTTATTACTATAATTTGACCCTCTAAAAACAGGTAAATGTATATAACCATTAAGTGGATTATAAAACATTTTCTCACCTAACGGTAATGATAAATTTTTTACAAATATTAGTTTTCTATTTTGTCTTGTTGGTGGTTCACATGTTAATGTGGTTCCCGAAACGGTTCCTGGTGTTTTAAAAAACTCCAATCTAAAAAAACTTTGGGTTGATTGTTTTAACATTTGTTCGTTTTCAGTATATGTTATACTTTTTTCATCGTCACCGGTATAATAATCTTGTACATATATTCCGCCAGTATTTAAAAAATAAAAATAAAACCAAATATCAGTTTGTGTAACTCCACTAGAAGAATATGGTTTATGTATATATCTAACCGTTTCATAATTTTCAATTGGGTTAATAATATCACTTAATATTTCGGTTTCAAATTCTTTTAAATTCTCTTCCCAACCGAGATTTGTTTGAAAATCAGTTTCAGTATTTAATAATATATTTAAATCAGTATCTTTTCTTAATATTTTCATGTTAACAATCTAAATTATTATTTTTATTATTTACATCCATGAAACTCATTATTCTATTTGATTTATTTTTGTAATATCTTTCATTTCTTAAATAGAAATTAATGTCCGCTTTAACATAATGATTTCCATTCATAAAAGGAAAATCAGTTCCAAATCCATCGGAATCTACATAACCATGATCATATATATCTCTCCATCTCCAAACTTTATCATATGGGTCATACTTTGCATTTTCAGGTAAGTTGAAAATATCATTAGTATTTGCAGTTTCAGTATATGGTGATAATTCTCTTAATTTAATTCTATAATGTGGTTGGTATATTAATCCTTCTAAATTTGTTGATGACGCGTACGTTGAGCCTGATGTTTGTCCATGATTAAATATAGTTACAGGATTTGTGATTTTATGGAATGCTTCACTAACGATTCTTTCTGTCATTTCTTTTGGGTTATATTCCACAAAGGCACCATTCAATATTGCAACGGTATCACCAGTAATTGTATTTCCACTCGTAAATGTAAACGAATCTCTTGTGAATGTTCCTCCACTTAAACCATTTTCATTTGACGTGATTCCACTAAAATGTTCGTCAATCCATGTATCGTGAAAATTAAATTTATATCCAACCTTTGGTGGATAATTAAAATATCCATTCCCATTTCTAAAAATTGCAGTAACAAAAATATTTGTTGGGCTAAATCCTAAATTATTTGTTAATCCACTTAATTTTAATGGTTCCTTAAAATCGTACAAAACGGATTCCATTCTATTTCTTTCAACCACGACATCATTAATATTTGCACTATTTTCAAATAATAATTTCTTTTCATCTTCAAACACTGGACTTTCAAATCCAAGTGAATCCATTATATAACCACCTTCATTAGTTAATGTTTTATGTTTGTGAACATAATATTGGGAAGTTGATGCAACTATATTAGTAAAATCTTTACACCTTTTACCTAACATAATTGTACTAAATGTTGTTCCCGTTTTTATTTGTGACTTTATAATATTAATGACATATTTTTTAGAATCAAACGTTTCATTACCAACTGAATTAATATAAAAGGTTCTACCTGTTAATGTTAATCCTGTTAATGTACTACCTGATAAAACAACGTGTTCACCTTCACTCATTCCATGTTCAACTGGAGATGTTAATTCATAATACGTGGTATAATCCACAACCCTAAATGGTATACCATCTTTAGCAGTAAAACTAACTTTCGTACTACCTGTTGCACCTGTTAACGTATAAACCATATTAAATTCACTATCACCACTATAAACATAACTTAAATATAAATTCCAGTTTTGATACGGGGCAGATATTGGTGTTACAGTTGTATGTGAGGTTGATCCTGATTTTACTATATTTGGTGTAAAAGTCCCTAATGTATTTCTTGTTACCGGTAAATTAACCTCCCTATAAACGTCTCTTCTTAAAAATGCGAATTCATCATATGGTAAATAACCATCAAAAACAGTACTATCTTGTACGTTACTACCATCACCTGTTAAATATAATCTTTGTTTCAAATAAGAATAGGGTGTTGATCCAGAATATAAATTACGAAAAACCATTTTTAATTTTCCATAAATTTTATAATTTATACTTTCATTACGTTCTTTATAATATTGTTCGTCAATATCTAATATTATATCCCTTTCACCTATTCGCATTAGTGTATCACTATTATCAAGATTGAGTTTTAATTCTAATTCTTGGTCATCCGCCTTTGCGAATTTTTTACTTGGTAATATGATTTGTTTCTTTTCCATTATTCAGCTGACGGGAACGCTCCCTTTGGACCAAATAGGTCAATAAATTTATCCATACCTGTTTTACCCGCATTTAATCCAAAGTAAAATTGGAATGGGGTTGAAAGTATTTGTTTATTTCCACTATAATAATCTTGTGTTCTTTTAATTGTAAATGTTGTGTTAGTCCAAGTGGTAGATTGCCAACCTACTATTCCATCTATTCCTGCATTACCATATCTCGTATATAACGTACCTGATGTTGGATTTATTTCTGAATCTGCAAATAAATAAGTAAATCCAGGATATTGTGTATTGTAATTTGTATGGTCGTCAACATCTGATACTACATCAAACTCTACAGTTGTTCCCGATATTTCGACATTTCCAGTTATAGTTAAACCACTAAATGTATATGTCATCGGTAATAAGAGATATGGATCCGATGGGTCACCTGTTAAATTATAACCATATGTCATACCTTGTAGTGGTTGGGATTGAACTTCACTATAATCCCACGATTGGTTATTTTTATCACTATTGTATGGTCCAAATCCTGTACCTTTTTTATCCCATAAATAGAACGGTACCTTTTGTGATGACTCAGTTAATCTACCAGGTTCATTTAGACAAGACCTAACTAATGATCCACTATCTGATAATTCAAATGTAAGAGGTAGTGGACCATAATTTGCGTTGCCATTTTTAAAAACTTGTGGATGTTCTTCAGGGTCTAAAACATTAAAATCGTATCCAAGATATTTTGGATTTTGTAAATCAAACTCTTCAATTCCACTTTCATTATTTATTGATAACAGTTGTAAGATATCACCATCTAAAACATTTGATATTCCTACTCCACTAGAAAATCCATCGTTTTGAAAAAACATATCTAAGTTACCACTTGTATTTGCAATATCCATTCTATAGTTAATTGCTAATCCTAATAATTCACCCAAATCTTGATAGGATGTTGCACCAATTGAACGTGATACTGAACAGTTTGGGTCTAATTTTGGGTCAATACAAATTTCTTTAATAAACTCATCTCTTGGACCTAAGTCAACAAACGTTGTTGGTTTGTTTATGTTGTCACTATAAAAATCTGTTCCATAAAGAGTTGGTGCCGAACGATAATATAGTTTTTTTTGTCCAACTACAAGACGTGCAATATCTCTACAATAGTTCGCCAAGTTTTCAGAATTACGATTAATTGCAGTAATTATTCTTTTAGCTTTAAATTGTGTAAAATATAATGAACCTGATAACCAATTATCTAAAAATGCGTAATTAACAATTCCACCGCAGAACATTTTTCCTACTCTTTTTCTTCTATAATATTCGTTAATAACTTTAGTTAATCTAATAGGTGTTTGAGTCCCTGGAACGATATAAAAAACCCCATTATAAAATTCACTTCTTGCACTTTGAGTTACAAAACCACCATTGTAAGTGTAACGCCCACAACTAAAATTTCTAATGTCGGTTGGGTAACCACCATTATTGTATGAATTTTTATAATCAGTTAATGGAACACCTTGTCTATGTCCACCATATATTGCAGTAGACAATAAAGTATATCCCGTTAGTCCTACTAATGTCGTAACATATTGTCTATGATAATTTGCCGGTAAAAATGCTGCGTTACTACCACAACCAGTAAATGTATTTGTATTACCTGTCTTTAGAATAAAATAACCAGTTGCTAATGATTCGTCATAAACTGTATCATATAAACTGCATCCACCATTAAAATAATCAATCGTAAATCCTGTTTGACCTCCACCAATAATGTTATTTTCATCTGAACATTCAACACATTCAGGATAATTTATTAAACTTAATGCAGTTTGATTGTTGATTTGAAATTCTGTTACATTTTCTCTTAAAAAACGATATCCTGATCCTCCAACACTTATTACGGCCTCAGCAAACCAACTAAAAATAAATGTTGCAAAATTTAAAAATTGTAATGTTAAAAATTTAATAACATAATCAAGTACTAATAAAAAATCAGCAATCAATAATGTAAACGTATAATTTCTAAATCCAAAATTTGATGGTGGTGTTAATTTATCCCCACAATCTTCTTCTTCCGATGGATGTAATTCATTTATATTTGCAAAATTTCCACCTACTTGGTAGTTACTATGAAATGATGAAACTGTATAAACTTTATTATAATTAAATCTATAAAAATAATCTCTTGGGTAATATTCACCCACTTCGCTATATAAAATTCCATAGTCAGAATTGGTACTAACGGCATTTGTTGGATATCCACTCCATTGTGTTCCAAAATAATATGATTTATCAACTTCGGTTGATGGACTTGTATATTCTCTAATATTTGGAATTAAGTAATCGGCGTTAACTCTAGCTCTACTTAAATCATTATCGTTCATGTTTATTCTAAAACGATAACATGCAGAAGTTGGTACACCTTTATTTGGATCATTTGTAATTTCATTTTCTCCAAATTCATTTGTATAGACATAGTCCATATTCATTTCAATTGGAAATACAAATCCTCCATCATCCGGTATATCTTCATTTAAATTAACCTCTTCTAATATTGGTCTGTGATTTACATCTTTTTTTGGGGTAAACCTAATTGCTTCAATCTTTCCAGATTTAGCAACCAAATCACATTTTCTACCCATTTTCTTTTTGGGTCTACAGTTTTTATTAACCGCACTTTTACCATTGTCACCATATATTCCACCAATAATAAATGCTGTTGGTGTTATATTAATTCCTTTCTCCGATAAATCAAAATCTGTTCTTGTTAAACCAATTTCACAAAAATCATCATTACCCCAAAAAGGATAAACTTCAATCGTTTTATCAAATGAAACAATTTGTGGTAATGTATTTAAATCTTCAGAAGCTTTAAATGAATATTTGTTTTTAAATTTATCCACACCATCACCTTGTCTCATGAAATCGTAAGGTCTTAAAGAGAAACAACCAATATCGGATAAGTCCACATCAACGTGAATTGTTTGTTGCCCTAATGGTACTCCCCAAATCATAAAATCACCCGCACTGTTAGTTTTAACCGTATACGAATAATAAGTTTCATATACTTCTAAAACCTCTTCTCTTGTTAAAATATCTTCTTGGTCGAAGAATGTACCAGTGGGTTCATGTCCACCATGTTGTTTTCTTGATGGTAATAAATTGTATCTATAATTGTTAGTATCTTTATCCCCGATTTGAGTGTAGGGATATAACGCAGATATAACTGGGTCATTTGAATGAATTTGTAATTGTGGGACAAATATTGATACTCTGGCGTTCGGTATACCTAAACCATTGTTTACTGAAATTCTACCACATACAACTCCATAATCAGAACACATAGATGAATAAACATCCTTTTGAGTGAATCTTAACGATAGAACTTCCAAAAAATCAAAATCTTGTTTTAATTCAAGATTGACTATTTGGTCCTTCCCTATGTTTGTGGATATTCTATGCTTCTGTATCATTCTTTTAATAAATAGAAAAAAGGAGATTTTCTACTATTATAAACAAAAAACATTTTAATATGTAGTCGTTCCTAATGTTTTGGTTCTCACCCTAATATCAGTATTTGGAAACCTTATTTGAAATATTTGGTTGGACTTCATAAAAATGGTCATATCTGATTGTAAAATTTCCTTAGTTGTAGTGTCTTTATATGGCATTGCAGTTTCTGATGATGAGTATAGTCCACCAATTTTGTTGTACGCTCTAATATCAACCACGTTAACCACTCCCACAATTTGACCAATATGTCTAATTAAATCTCCAATAAACAATGGGTCACCCATTTTTCTTTTAGAAATATCAAAGAAGGATATGGTATCGTTAATTGCCGTTTTAATGACATCTGTGGGGTTTTCATTTTTATCTATGATAATATCCATTTCTAATGATAAGTCAATAACTTCCCCACTTGCAATGTCTATGTAGTCATTTATCATTCTATATTCAGAAAGATATTCTATAATATTACTTTTTAATGTATTTGAAACGGTATCAGATAAATTACCATTATCATCATAAGATAAAATTTTAATCTTTACCTTATTATCTTCCTCAATAACATTAACTTTTGCGGGTGCCCCGAATGTTGCCGGCATCACCTCAATTAATGATTTATAATCATTCAAAGTAACCGCCCTATTTTGTGCTGCAAAGTTATAAGAAATCATGTTTCTTAATTCTTCAATTGATGGTTGGTCTGCACCTCCAACAGCCGGTGTTACGTTTGTAACTCTCATAGATTGAGTTACTTGTGTATTAATTGAAGATTGTGGTCCGTTTACGTCCAATTCCATATTATCAATACTTGTAATAACATTAACACCTAAATTAGAATCCTTACCTCCACCTACTCTATATTTTATAAACAAAGTGGTACTTGGTTTTGGTATTGCCCCTAATGACATATTGTTAAGGTAAGTTGAAAGATTAACTTTCATAGTACCATTCATATGACTATCTAAATTATCTAATGGGTCAACATTACCTGAACCGAATGTAACTGAAAAATAACCCTCTGGCGTATATTCAGTTATAAATTTATTTGTAACAGTTTTATTTGTTCCTGCCTTAAAATTATTTTTATCCGATACCGCGGTTGGGTCTGGAACAAAAACTTTATCCTGTACCAAACTTTTAACTTCATACCATTTATTAGTTAAATCACTAAATTCATTTGAGGTTGGATTTGCACCAAAGTTAGTACCATCTTTATGTATAATACTACTAACACCTAATACATCTTGTTCAGGTAAATATAACTTTAAAAATGGTTTTTGGTCTAACGATGTGATTACTCTTCTATAAATTCTTGTAACACCGTTAATTACCGCTTCTCTTTTTGTGATTGTATAAGATACTAATTGATTATTAGTATTAAAATTTGGTATTTTTAATCTATTTGGTTCACCTTTACTATTAAATGGATTTGAAAAATCTACGTCTTCAACTGTTTCAAAAATTTGTCCTCCGCCCGATACTTGTGCTCCCGCTTTTAATATACCCAAATATCTTTCATCTTCCTTATCACCTCTAACCGGAACATTCATTGAAAAGTCACATAACGCAACTGAAGGTCTTTTACATGGTATTTTCATACCATAAGTTTTTGCAATATGAAATAACGATTGTCTTTGTTGAGCAAAATCTAACATTGTTTCTTGCCAAACTCTATCTATATGGAAGTGTAAGTTATCCGCAACCGCAGCATTTAAATCTAATAATACTGAAAATATTGATGCGTCGTTGGTATTCTTAACCAAGTCAGGATAATATTGTGTGGTTAGATTTACTAACTCTTCCCTTAAACCCGCAAAATCTCTTGTTGCGTATGATATTTTTTTACTCATCTTAAATGTTTAGTATTATAAAATCCGAAGACGTAAATGCCCCGTTATTTACTGTATATTCAATTTTAACTACAGCCGTATGTGGTTTTTCAGAATGACTAGAAACCCTAAAAAGTCTATTATCTTCATTTTCTTGTGGTGAAACAATTTGGTCAGGGTCGTCTTCCGCAGATACCACCACTATTGAAGTTAAATCCAAATTAGGAATGTATTTTTTCACAGAATCACGAATTTCACTTTCAATTAACCCAAATGTAACAGCGTCGTTTTGGTCAAAGATGTATTGATACAATCTAGTACCAAAATCAGGTAGAAAATATCTACTACCCTTCTTTGTCAATAGGAGGTGTATTAAATCTGCTCTAATCTCTCTTTCGGGAGTACCGGTCATCTTTAAAAACTTTCCTTCTAAACTATCCCTAAATGGGAAATCTATTCCATAGGTTGCTGCCATATTCAATAAATATAAACAATACGAAAATGGTTATGTATCTTCTTTTATTTTTGTATTTCCCTTTTGGTATGGGGGTAAGTACGGACATGATGAACATTTGTTACCACAACAGTACCCTCTCTTTAATAAAAAAAGAGAAGTCAGAACCATAAGTCCTGACTTCCCATGTATGTAATAATCAACCCCTTCTATCATTAATTAATTCTTGTTATATCGCAAGAACCATCAGTTCCACTACAAGCTTGAGCCGCAAAGTCACTAATATCTTTATATTGAGGTCTGTCTAAAATTTCACCAAAATTAACTTCTTTAAATTGTCGAGTGATGGTTTCCCATTTATAAAATAAATGAACGTCTTTTAAACAATAAACCATTTTCTTCATATCACCTTTAAAGTAGTTCTTAGCAAATTTCTTCGCTCTTGACAACCAATATTCTTTTAATAAAACTTGTTCTCTTGTTCCTGTTAAAGTTATACTTCTATCTAATAGAGTATCACAAGCTAACCATAAGTTTTGATTAAAGTAATGTAAACCATCAATGATTAAACCTGATGCTAAAATTGAACCTTTACCATATTGATCAATAATATCTTCCAAATTTAATACAGAAGTGAATGGTGCTTGGTTAAAATCTTTATCTCCGTAATCCGACATAAAACTTACAGCAGTAAAGAAATCTCTTTCTTCCCAAATGTAATCAACAATTGCATCTTTGTCATCTATGATAACAGTACATGATGTATTATGATTAACACCTTGGTATGCACATAATTCGTGATTAGTTCCAGCGTTAACCCAATGTTGTTGAACTAATTTAATTAATTCAAGATGTTTAATTCCTTTCATATCTTTTTTGAATAACCCAACTTTTGGATTTTCAACAGGAACAAAAACAACGTAATCACTTTTAGTTGACGACCATACACTTTCTTCCAATAAGAATCCCATATTATCAACTAACCAATTTGCTGTGTTACTTTCTTTATTCAATTGCATAATACGGAAATACTTTTCAGAGTGTTCAGGATGAATACCTGAAGCAGTTCCTAATACGACTGACGCATTTCCTGAAGGTTTAACACAAGTAGTTCTTGCGGCTTGGTTAATACCAATAACCGCAGCAACTTCTTTATTTGTGTCTTTTACCATTTGAGCACCTTCTTCTAATAATTCTGCATTGAATAATTTTGGATTGTTCATCCAACCTGTAATACTAACACCCAATAAAGCCTCTCTTTCAAAAATCTTTCTACTTGTTTCACCTAAATAAGGGAAATTCGTATAACCCGCTTGTAGTGTACCTAAGATTGATGCATCCTTACATGCCTTTAAAAATTTATCTTTTGTAGTTGCCTTCTCCGCATTAATTTCTGTTAAGTTACAACCTTGGATACCAAATTTTTCTTTATTGTTTTTAACATATTCTTCAACATCGTCATATTTGATTTTAGAAAAATCTACAGTATCTAATACAGGAATTTTTAAAATTTCAAAACATGGATTGAACATATCAAACCAACTGTTTGCAAATACAAATCCAATGTCATTAGCCCCATCATTAAGTTGTACCAAGTAATTAAATTGTTCTTTTTCAACTTCACTTCTTAATAACAAAACTGAGTTATTACTACGACCTCTTTGTGGATTTTCATTTCTCCAATTCCCTGTTTTAGCGTGAATCATTTCAGTATCGTTAGGGTCAACAATCATATTCAACGCTGAACGTCTAACCCCACCTGATAATACGGCGTCAGCTGAATGACAAATAATATCAAACGCTAAAATTGGTCTGATTTTATTTCCTTCATTAGTTAACCATTTTTCAAGTAATTGTTCAATTTTTTCTAAAGATTGTTTTAACCCTTCAGGTCCAGGTGCTTTAAATCCACCACTAATAAATGCACCCTTTTCTCTAATTTGTGAATAATCAAATTTTAATTCGTATCCTGCAAATTCAGGGAAAGGTTGTTCATCAACAAAATATGACGACATAATAACTCCTAATGAATTTGCCCATCCTTCAATACTATCTTCAATTACATATGTTTTAGTACCTAAAGTTCTTTTTTGAATTTTACTTAAGTTATTAACAAATGGAATTGATAGTCCTCCGCCGAACCCACAACCAGATAAGGCAAGATAAAATATCTCTTGGAATACTCTATTACGAGCAATGTGTCCTGATGTACAGTTAAACATTCTCGTATTGTGTTTCATTATTTGTTCATATCTATATTGTAAATTTCTTTGTGATGCTAATACCGCCTGATCTTTCATACTTTCTAATGCCGACTCCAAATACGGTTCCACCGTTTTTTTATAGTTCACATATTTTTTTCTGTGTCCATCTATGATATTTTCACACGCATCTTCCCATGTTTCATATCTTCCTTTATCTTCCAACCATTTGAAATAGTCCGAGTGTAACTTCAAGTCACTCAGAAATTTTTTACCTTTCTGCATTTCTAAACTTTATTTTTTTTATTTAATTATTATTTGTGTCTTCTTCTCTTGTGCCTTTATATAAACGTCGGCAACCCTGTTCGCCCTTTTTTGTGCCTCATTTTGTTCATGACCCAATAAAGTATTTTGTGATTCTGTATCAATAACTAAAAATTCATTATTAAATTTACAATTTTGGAATACTACACCATCTTTACCAATACGTGATTTCAATAATGTAAGTGTTGCCAAGTTATGTTCCTTTTGTTCTAATGTTTTACCAATAGATATTATAACGTGAGCAATTTGTGCCTTTTTAATTGAACCTCCCATTTGGTCACCAGTAACTACTTCACTTGAAATAGATTCACGATTACCTTGTGTTGCTGTCCATATTGCCATTCCAAACTCACCTGTCATAGATTCCAAACTTCTCATAACTGAACCTTCACCTTTCCATTCTTCACCATTTGTTGATTTATCAGATGAAATACAATCAACATAGTCTAATACTAATAAATCCACTTTAATTCCATCTGAATTCATTTTTCTGATTTTATTTTTAATTTCAGAAACAGTTACATTATCGCTTGCTAATTTTAACAATTTCAAACTTCCTTTTGATCTTGATTGTGCTTCTTCAACTTTCTCTTTAACCGTATCTCTAAATTCAGGTTGTTGGTCTGGCGCAATTTCTGACCAAATAGTATAATGTTTTCTTTTAATATTACCTGGATTGTCTTCAAAAAATATTTGAACTACGTTATAACCTAAATTATATGCCGTGTTTGCAAACTTCGTAAGTAAGGTAGTTTTACCAGTACCAGTAGGTGCTAATACAACCCCTAATTCTCCTATCCCCAACCCACCTTTAAGTAAGTTGTCAATCCCCACAATACCTGTCGGTAATGGGTGTCTAAAGTCCTGTTCTAACGCCGCATCAATATCGTGGAATACGTCAGTTGTTTCATCATTAGAAATACCAACTTGTAATGCTTTTTGGATAATTTCTTCAATCTTATTATACGCTTCAAATTCACCACTTTCAATAATGCTCTGTACGTTTTTTAACTCTCTCTTCAAGTTTTGTTGTTTACAGAAATTAAGTGCGGTATCTTTTACATATTCAATTTGTGATTCATTATTTTTAATTGCCTCTAATGTATCTACGTGAACTTTGGAAGAATCTTTATTTCCACCTTCAGCCATGATTTTCTGTGCCAGTGTGTTGTAATCGGGAATTTTATTATATGCTTTATATAATTCCTTTGTATTTTCCATTATAAATTTAAATGAACTATTGTCAAAAAATTTACTTTCTAATACGTCAATAATGGTCTCACCATATTTCTTATCTTCAATAATCGCTTTTATTAGGGATTGTTGAAACGAAAATCCCAAATACCCAAAATTCCTTTCTTCCATGTTTTGTTTTTATATATGTTTTAAATTATAGCTCGTGTTGTAGATATTTCGTCTCTAATTCTTCGGTTGATAAAATGTCAGTTAAATCTGACAAAATTGTTTTCAATCTCGGACGAATGTCTACCGTATATCTCACCTTTGGATGGTAATGATATGCGGGGAATATCCTTTGAATAAATACATCGTCCCCCAACTTAATTTCCATTAAAAAATGTTCTTTTTCTTTGGTTTCATCACTTTCCACAGAGTCCATATTGAGGATATAGTTTTGATTCTCACATAGGTAGTTGGAACTTTTTATTTTCAAATCGTGTGAAATATCTTCACAAATATTTTTTATATAATAGTGAAGGTCCATTGAACATCTCGCTTGGTCTACGTGGTCTCTCACATTAAAAAATCTCTGACACACAATGTGTCCTTCTAAAGACAAAAGAAATTCAAATTTCGTAATATTGTCTTGGTTTTGGTAATCTCTACTCATTGGTTTTTACTTTAATTGTTTTTGTTTTTATTTTATTTTTTTCTTTTCTTGTTAAACGTAAAAATGGATTTAAGAACTTTGTCCATGCGTCATCCGATTTTGGTAACATATTGAACAACCCATCGTCCATCATCATTTTCATTGCGTTTTTATAAGATCTTCCTTCTTGGTCTAATGACTCGTTTATTAGAAGGTCAATATTTTCTCTCGCCTCATCACTTAAAAAAGGTTCATCCAAACTCACGATACGATTGTTTACGTCAAAGAACTCTTCCCCAAATACTCCGTGTTTAGTAACACCTGTTAGTAAATTTGTAATTAATTTATTGTGTTTGTCTTGTTCAAAAAGAAGTTCACTCCTTTCTTTAACTTGTTGAACTGAGATTGATTCGGTTCTAAGTTCAGGGAAAAAAGATAGAAATCTTTTAACACCCATTCCTTTAATTCCTGCAATGTTGTCTGACGAGTCACCACATATCATCTTAACCAACCTAACGTTTTCAATTAAGATGTCTTCTTTGTCATAAACTATCGTATCATTTTGTTTGTATAACTTTCCGTGAGACGGATTGTAAATTTGTGTGTTTTCTGAAACCAATTGGGTGAGGTCTCCGTCTGAAGAATAAATTATTTTATTTTCGTCTGGTGAGTTTTGTGTGTAATAAGCAATGTTATCATCTGTCTCACAAAACTCATATTCACCCTGTCTTACATATAATTCCTCAAGATATTGTTTAACCCTATCTCTTTGACTTAAATAAGATTGTAATTCTTCTTCTGACCTTAATCTTGAACGTCGGTTTTCCTTGTAATGAATATAGATTTTCTTTCGGTTTTGTGAACCTTCGTGTCCATCCCAAAATACTACAATCTTATCTAAATGGTAGTACTCAAACGCTCTCCTAAGAGTATTAAGAAAATGATATATTCCCCCAACATGTTGTCCCTTATGAAAGGCGTTTTTGACACCGTAAAAACCAATTGTGAGTAGATTGTCTCCATCAACAAGTAAAACCGACATTTAAAATAATTTATAAATCACTTTCTTCTGTTACAACTTCCACGTCCGCGATGTCTGTAACACTAACACCTAACATCTTACTGATGTAATCACCACTTTCTTTTTTGTACTCTTCAAGAGATTTCTTTTCTTCACCTTCCTCTCGTCCAGCCATAAATCCGTGTGATGTAACCAAGATACGTCCATCTTCATATCCTAAACCATTGATGTGGTTTTTCATAATTGAGATTTTTGTTCTTGTTGCTATTTTAACTTTTCTCTTATCTTTAGTGATTGAGATTTTAGTTGTTCCCGCTCCTTTTTGATTACCAAATAAGAATACGATACTTGAGTTTAACCATATTGCTTCTCCACCTTTTGCTTTAATCTTTGGTTGTCCAAAAGGATTGTCAGGTAATTCTACCCAAGGTTGGTTAACAATGATTAATGTGTTCGTATAAGGTTTATCTGTCCTTCTTGACCCTGAGATACGTTGATTGATACCCATTCCAATTTTGTCAGCTAATACCGACGCATTGTGTTGTTTACCACCTTTACCATCATAAGTCATCTTGCATGGAACTGAACCAACCGAATCCCAAAGGATTAATAAATCGTGAGGTAAATCTCCTTTTTCTTGTGCATCTAATAGTTCATTTATATATTCTGTAATTTGCTCAATATACTCAAAATCACTATTAAAAAGGTAGTCTCCGTCTTTATTGAACCCCATTAATTCGGCGTGGTCCCAACTCCATTTTTGTTCTGTGATGACAAATACAGGAACAACTCCTTTCTTTTGTGCATCCACAGCCGCCTTTACTAATGCCGTAGTTTTACCCGTATCACTATGTCCTAATAACATATTGATGTGTCCCATTGCAGGACCTGGAATACCACAAGCATCCAAGAAAGCATCTCCTAAATCAAAGAAACGGTCTGGTTTATATTCGGCCTCTTTTGAGAATTTCTTTTTGATTGCCGAAAAATCTGTTTTTTTAATACCTGCCATGTTTTTGTTTTTAAAAATGGGGTGGATATTTCACCACCCCATTAAATAATTAGAACGGTAAGTCACCATCCACTTCAGCGTCATCTTGTGGGTCAACCACAGGAGTAGAAGATTTCGGTGCTCCGATAGTTTCTTCTGTTGTCAAATTAGAAACCCATTTGCTACTTGCGGTGTCCCAACGTGGAACCTCACCTCTCGCAACCATTTCCAAATAATCTTCACCCTTTTTAGAGTAAACATCAGACCAAGTTAATTCATCTTCTAACCACGTTTTTGCAACGTCAGCGTCAGTATGTAATGGACTTGGGTCATCATTTAATACTGAATTAATAACAGTGTACTCTTTTCCTGTACCCGCCTTTGTTAAAGTTAAAGACAAGATTAAGTCACGACCTTTTTGAGAATCGGTAACATCACCTTTATTACGGAAGATTGGGAATACTTTGTCGATAACACCATCACCTTTATGGTTGTGTTTAAATCTCCAAAATTTAACTCCGTCTGATTCGTGGTCTCTATCTATAACTTTAACGATATAGAATTTACGAGAACGATATTGACGTGCAGCCTCTCTATCAGCCTCAACACCTGTACCCATTAACGCTTCATTAACCTCGTTTAATGGTGAACGTTTTCCTTCTTGTTTTGGGTCATATAATTTAACCCATTTTCCGTCCACTTGAATTTCGTGGAAGTAAACCTCAACAAACGGAGAAGAACCGTCTTTTGTTGGTAAAATACGAATACGTCTTTCTTCACCCTTAGAACCCTTAGGTAATACGGTTGTGAAATAACGTTTCATTCTGTCCTCTGAGGACATTTTGTTGTTGTTGCCACTTGTGGCGTTTTTGTTTTTCTCGTACTGTGCTAGTACTGCGTCAAATGTAGACATGTGATTTTGATTTAAATTTTAATAATCATTTATGTTATAATATACATAAAAAAACCCAGACTGTGAAATCTGGGTTGAATTATTTTAAAAGTATTTTTTACCTTATAATCCAAATCTATTTTTATGGAAATCATATTTACTACCGACCTCAGTTCCTGATAATGCTCCATCTAAAAATTCAAATCTACTTAATGTAAAATCACCGTATGTTCCATCACCCGCGTTTGTTGATTCAGATTGACCGATTGCATAATATATTGCAGCTGGTGTTGGTTGATTGTTATATGGTTCAGTTCTCGTAATTGCTCTTGACCCTGCCAATTGTCCATTAACATATCCTTTCATTGTTGTACCATCATACGTCATAACAATATGATGCCAAGTGTTAAAAGGTGTTGCAACTGAAGAAGAAATTGTTTTTAATGAGGAATCCCATAAACTAAACTTAGTTGTGCCCGATACAATTTCTATTACCGAATTATGCCACCCAGCTTGACTGGTTTCTTTTAAAAGAATACCATTATTGGATGCATTAATTGACATTACAACACTAAAACTTGTTGATTTATTTGGTGCGGTTCCTGCAAAATATTGAGCTAAATTATCGTTATTTATGATATATTGTGAAGATGTACTATTAAATGATAATGTTCCACCATATTGTGTGTTAAATGTTGGTGAACCTCCTAATGTACCGTTACTATGTCCCATTAAATCATATACCGTTGATCCAGATGTTGGGTACGAACTTGGGTTAGCAAAATCATATTCCAAAATATAATTTGGGAAATATGCTTCAATGTCTTCAGTTTTCCAATCAATCATATAACTATAATATGTACCCATATCTTCAGGGTATCTTTTAAAAGCTTTATAGTTGTAATTATCAACTATATCTTTTAACATATTGTCGTCCATATTTTTACCTTCAACAACGATATAATTTAACCCTTGATTAACTGCGTCACTTATTAATGTATTAATATAAGACAGGTTTTGTCTTGTTAAATCCGAACTTTCCTTTGCTACTGTTGCTGTTATCATAATCTATATTATTTTTTTATTTTTAAAATTTTTATTAACAAGCACCAATATCAGTTTGTGTACTCACTAATCCTGTGGTAACTAATACGTTATTTTTATAGTAACCAAATGTTGGTGTGATACTAGTTAATGAACAAATCCAATGATTATATGCACCTGCAGAAGTGAACTTTCTTGACGCTGGAGTTCCTGAACCATCATCAGTAGTGGTTGCAAATACAGCATTATTATGTGTTGTGTCTGTGTTTCCCGTTGCATTGGCTAAATCAGTTGCACTAATAACATATGTGTATGCGTGTGATGATATGACTGCCGCGGAAGGTGTTGGTGTTGGTGTACGAGTCGGTGTTGTTGTATTGGTTGGTGTGACACTTGGTGTGTTAGTTGGTGTGACACTTGGGGTAGGTGTGTTAGTTGGTGTGACACTTGGGGTAGGTGTGTTAGTTGGTGTTGGGGTAGGTGTTGGTGTTGGTGGTACATATGCACTTGACCATTCAATTTTATAGGTAATAAATGTACCTATATCATTTGTTAAATTTGTAACTCTATAACCTAATAATAATAGGTCATTGACCACATCTTGGTCCATATATCTTGCATCAATAAATGCAACATATTCACCTCTAGACGTACAACCTGTTACAACATTATTTACATACGTTAAATTGTCACGTGTTGACTGAAATGCGGAATTTGATGAAGGGCTATTTTGCATATAAACGTCTAATATTTTTATATAAATATCAAAGGTTTATTAAATAAGGTAAATTAGAGTTGTATTTTTAATAATATACTACTCTAATGTCAATAAATATTGTAGTTTATTTACTTCACCTAAGATTTCATCTCTAATATTCATAAGATTTGTATCTGTAGGTTCAAATTCTTCTGTAAATTGAATTAAAGCATCTTTAGTGGTTTTTAACATTCCTTTAAGGTCAAGTTCTTCTAAATTTTGTAAATTAATAGTTCTACTTTCCTCATCTAATTTAAAACGACCATACTTTCCCATTGCTTCTTCAACAAACCTATCAATTAAATCTCCCAACGCATCATATATTCCACCAAATGCATTATGTCTTGCAAACTCTTTAGTTTGCCAATGGTTAATTTTAAATTGTACTTGAACCTCTAAAAGGAACTTTACTTTAGTAGCTATATTCATCTGTTTCTTCTTCTGGGTTAAATGATGCTTTTATTGTTGGGTTGTAATTTTCAACGTCGTCCTTAGTTAAAACATACTCATTTTTTCCGCTAGCTCTCATTTCACCTTGTTTGTGGTCAAAAAATTCAGCCGGTTTTTCATTAAATGGATATGAATCTAAAGAACGCATTTCTAATTTCTCAACAGGAGTTTCAGGTTTCATTTGTTGAACCTCAACACCTAATTGGTCAATCTTAACCATAACTTGGTCCATTTGAGCAAGTTTTTGTTCTAAATCACCTAATTTAGTAAACACGTCATCCATTTTACTAACAATAGCACCATGGTCTTGTTGTTTATCTTCTAAATCTTTCTTTATACTTTTAGTCATGTCAACTAAGTCTGTAATGTCAATTTCTTCCGTACTATCCATTTCAGGTGCGGGTGCCGCTGCGTCTAATGGTGCTGCGGCGTCCATAGGTACTGTTGCATCATCTGTAGGTGCTGCCGCTGGGTCTGTAGGACCTGCCGGAGGTAATTCAGGAGCAGCATCAGTAGGTGCATCTTGCTCGATTATCATCGTTTTACCATATTTGTTAATGGCATTGTAACGATTTAATTCTTCTTGTAATTTTTTCTCTAACATGGCTTTAATCTTGTAATAATTGTCTACCGTCGTTTGTAACGTATTTTTTATTTATTCTTTCAACTATTCCGTCTTTTTCTCTGATTGTATAACATTCTCCTGTTACCAAATCACATTCTTCTCTTTCCATTCCGTCTTGAGATACTCTCTTAACATTCTTTGGAGTTAAGAACTGATCTACTGTGTTATTTAATCTATTATTTTCCATAATATTTCTTTTATTAATATAAATATCCTAAATATTGTTATTATTCAATTATTTGTATATATCGGCGTAATCATCTCTAAAATATACCACATCTCCATCTTTTAAACCTAAATCCCTCATTAATTTTTTAGATAATGCAATACCATAACCCGCCTCTGATGGACCAACACTAATTGGGCCGGTTACATTATCAAGTGTCATTTTACCATTTAATGGTGCCGTTATTGGTAATACTGTTATTGGATTTCCACCTTTAGGGTTTTTAAATACAGTTTTTGTTGATATAATGTGGTTAGCGTTCGCAACTGTTTTTGATAAAAATTTAGTAGCGTAAAAATATCTTTTGTTTGAAGCTTCTTTAAGTAATTTCCACGTTAATAATGACGAATCTATGGTTAAAAACTGACCATCTTTATCTCCCCATTTATCAACATCTTTTAATATTTGCATTTGCGTGTCATCAGTTAATGGGTTGTTTTTAATACTTCCCATTTCCACCGCAATTGCTCTTAACCATTTTCCTTTATTATCAACAAGTTGTATGTACTTTTCACCTTCGTAACCGTTAAAAGGTATACCATAACCAGTAACCAATGATTTTCCTACTATGGTTTCTCCATTAATATGTTTCTCTTTTGGTCCCATATCAATTGTCACAGAACGTTTGTTTTGTACAATTAATTGTGTTTCGTTTGTTGTTCCTAATTCTGACTCTTGTTTTACTTTAGCAACCGCCTCATTTGTTAATTTATCAAAATACACCCTATAACTTGAGAAGAAGGAATCCTTAGGGTCAGGTAATGATGCATATGGAATTCTAGACCCTTTAAATGTTGTGTTAATTTTATTTCCTTGGATATTATGTGAAACTTCCGTTATCCAATATGACCCCCTAAACATTGGTATGTTTTTTAAATAAAAGAACATTGTCGGTTGAATCATAACATTCCCCATACACGAAACTTCACAACTATATGATGCTTGCCTATAGATATCAAATAATCCAATATCTACATTATATGTTCCCGCTCCACTTTCAGAACGTCCCATATTTTCAAGAACTGAAAACGATTCACTTGTATTTCTAATTGATGTTTGGTCAAGTCTAACTCCTTTGAATATTCCTTGGTTTTGGTCTCCAACGCTAACTTCAAAAGCAACCACTTTATTTGATTTAGCTAAATCTCCTGTGGCAAATACGTCGGGTATTGTTATAGTTAAAGGTCCACCACGTCCATCAAATAAATTACCACTATCGTTTTTATACTTATAATCCGAACTAATATCTGACAGTTCTAAATGTTTGGATGTTGGTCCTGTATATTGGACAACTATCTTTGGTGAAGATTCCTGATAATCCACTTCTAAAAAAGTTCCAAATATATTTTTGGCAACTTGTTTTGATGAAGTTACTTTAGATTTATTTGTGAAGTTAGTTCCGTAAAAATTTACATATGCCGGTAAAGCTCTCATATCAAATCCAGTACCTGATAGTAGCATACTAATTACACTGTATAAATCTGCATTATCATTTTTTGGGTCTTCTAACGCTATTAATTTATCTAAACTAAGGTATGCCAAACTTCCAATATCTTTATTCGCCTTATCTAAAAATAAAAATTCTTCTAATAGTCCTCGTTGTCCGATTGAATTTCCTGCCACCCATTTATCATTAAATGACTTAAAATGATTATATAATTCAACTTTTAATAATGCATCATTATAACCACTTGATGGTGTTAATTTATTGTTTGATGGTATATCAGATGTAAATTCTTTGGAATTTATTTTCCTTAAAATTTGTGTTAAGTATATTGTTAATCTATCTTCAGCCTTTGATAAGACATTTGTCGCGACATACGATTGGAAGTCAACCTTTGATGGGGTATATGATAAACCTTTCCATTTTAACCATCCAGCAAAAATCATAATTAAAGGTCTAAATTGTAAAACATTTTCTTCACTTAATTCAATATTATTTACTGTGAAAAATTGTTTATAACAATTAAATACTGGTTCTTCACCAATATATAATGTAATGTATTTGAAATTATCCGTATATTGTGAAGGGTTATATTCTTTATATGTAAATGTATTACTTGTTGAAAATTTAGAAAATCCGTCCCAAACATGTGAATTAATTTCTTTAGGATTTCCTAATGTGATTTTAATTAAATTATTATCTTTTAACATTTCTCCAGTAATAGTCTGTAAATTTGTAATTTGGTTTAAAGTTATTCCAGAAATGATACTATTAATATCGGACCCTGTGATTTTAGTTTTATCAATTGTTACTATTGACTTTAATAAATTTTGAAATTTATCGTGGTTAATGTTTGGGAATATCTTTCTTTCAATTTCAACATTCTCTCTTTCTGTTGCAAATTCAATAAAATACGATTCAAACATACTTAAGATATCGGGACTAAATGTTGCAATTAAATCTATAACTTTTTTATTGTTATTACCAATTGAATAATTGTTTGATGAATTTCTTATATATTGATTAGGTGTGTTAAATGTTTTATCTGAAAAAGTATCGGTCACGTGTTCATCTGACCAAATTATTCTAAAATTAGATTGTTCTCCTTTTGAATAATCATTATATGTATTTAAATAATTTTGTGTGTTATCTCCATCGCACGGTAATAATGTAAAATATGTACTATCTGTGTATAATTTTGAGTTGTCAATATATGATGTCCAATATTTAACTCCGTCATCTGTATTTTTTCTATTTCTTGTGTTATATGTTCCATTAGTTGATCCTGAATATAATGAAGGGTTTGGTGAAGAATAATCATAAAATGGATAATCGTTAACAATAATGTGAAATGTATTTTCATAATGTGGATGTATTCCAATATTCGTATGTCCACTGTAAGATATGTTTGTTCCATTTATATTAAAAGTAGTTCCAGTTGTTGTACTGGTATAACTATCAAAAAATTCTTTTCCGTTAATTGTATTTGTAATTCCCAATAATATATCGGTATCATCAATAAGATATTTTTTATACCTATGGTAAATAGAACCCCATTTTAATATCAAATGATATGGAACGTAATGAGTTGCACCTACTTCTTTAAACATTGAAGCCATATTAACCGAACTACCACTAAATATTAATGTATCTTCTAAATCTTTAAATGGTAATGAGTTTAGTAACAAATATGCGGAACTAATATATTTCCCAGCTGACTTTGTGTTTGTGTAATCATTAAATAATTGTTTATGAAAATATGGGGTGTTAAGTATGTTAACATCACTATTACCAACAGTTAATTTTTGTGTAAATAAATTACTATCGTATCCAACTTTAACCCAAGATTTAGGTTCAATCGGTGTACAAATAAAACCGGACTTTGTGTCAATATGAAATAAATTCGTAAACTTTAAACTGTCATCAAAAGATGTTTTATATAAATAACCCAAATACTCGGTAGAATTAAATGGGTAAATATTTTTTCTATAATCTTCAACTTTATAATCTTCTAATGATTTTTTTAAATTAGGAAATATACTTAATTTATCATTTTTTGTTTCACTACTAGATAATTGATTTATGTTAAATGAATTTTCAGATAAATCTTTTATATATGATACTGTTGGTAATTGATCTTTATAATATGGGTAACGTTCAACAGGTGAATATAATGAAAGATAATTTTTTAAAGTATCTAACGTTTTTAATCCTTTAATTAAATTTACCAAATCATAATCTTCGTTAAATGAATATTTTAAATTTCCAAATTCAATATTTGCTAATTCAAGTAATGTGTTAGGATCACTAAATGTATCTAACAATGTTGTTATTTTTGCCCTTTCATATATTTCATAAAAAATATTAGATGGTGATTTATCATTGTACGGCGAACCAACTGATAAATTTAATAAATTTGATGTCGGTGTATAGTTATCGTCATCTTCATTTGATTCAAAAATAAAATTTATGTTTCCAACCCCACCTTCTTTTTCTACTAACGTATCAATTCTTTTGGTTGATACTCCGACATAATTTTCTACAAAATCAACTTCTGGCCACTTATTTTTATCATCTGATTTTAGTTTTTTTAATAAATCAAAATCTCCTGGATATGCGATTACTTTTCTTTTGTCTGTTCCTGTTTGTTTTTTAACTTCTGGCCATGGATATATATTATCATTACTTGGTGTTTCGTCTGATAAACCAAGTAAAACTTTTTTTCTATCTTCTGAAGCATCAAAAGCTGATTTATGAACATCTTTTAATAATCTAATATACACGTCCGCATTTGCCAATATTACCGCAAATATATTTCTAATTGTTGGGTCAAATCCAATACCTAAAGTTTTATTTTTTATAATGGTATTCATTTTTTCCTCAACTTTACTTTGTAATTTATCTCTTTCTTTAACAAAAGATGTTTGAATTTTATGTATATCGTCTATTATTAGATTTTTTGCAATAACATAATTGGAATCTTTTTTTCTATAATATTGGTCAATTTTTCTAATACTATAAGGTACATTATTAAAATCAACATCTATATTGGCTTCTTTTTTTATTAATTCTGTTGAAAAAATTTTAGTTTCTTTTAATGCATTTTGATAATTTGAAATTAACAATTCTAACGACCCACTTTCATTTTTTGTTGTTCCGGTTATATTAGTTAAAGAACTCCTTTCCTTTTCGTTACCTTTTAGTACAAAGTAATCAACAGTTGGGTTATCTGTAAAAGGTGTTACAATTTCATTTGTTAAATATCTGTCTGCCCAAGCTTTTATTGAGCTTTCAAATTCAACAATTTTTTTCTCAAACTCTTTAATTCCACTAAATAATCTAAAATCAACAACTTGATCAAAAATTTCTCTTTCCAATATTTTATCTAAAGTTTTAGCAATTGCTATAACTTCTCTAAGTGTTTTAACTGGAAAATCTTTAGGTATTAAACCTTTAGTTTTATATTCGTCATATACCGTTTTAAGTATTGAGTATCCTTTTGATGATTTTTTTATTTTCTTTTCGTACGTTCCTGTTTGTGGATTAAAATTTAATTTACTGTCACTTTCAATGTAATACATGTATGGTGCGTTTAACATACCTGATAATGGTATATCATTCATATATGCATATGTTGATCCAACGAATGTTGTTGTTATATCAAAATTACCATTTGTTTCATTGTATCTAGACGTAAACTTAGTCATATGTAAACGATACCTTATCGCCTTACCATAGTAACCTTTAATAGTTAAATAATATATTGGCCATGGTAAATGGAAAAATGCCTTATATGGAGAATCTTTAGGTGATTCAAATAAAGTCTTACCTCTAACATCAATAAAATTTATCGTGATTTGTGGAATAAAATTTGCACCTTTAATTGAAATATTCATACTATCAATACCAAAGGATTGTCCTGACGCATCATGAAATTGGTCAGCGTTTAATATTGTATTACCATTCTGATCTTTTGATTCTTGTGGAACAAATGACTCAGTCCAAGATGTGTCATAATCTTGTCCTTTTTGATTTTTAAGAAAATTTAATGTTCCTTTTGCAATTGATAATAATGTTCCACTTAGTTTTTGATCCCCTGTTGCGGTTAAAATAGACCTTGGGACTAAGTCCGCTTCTAAATTAACATACATGACATAATTTTCTGGACTTACACCTCTAGGTTCAACGGTATTTCCGTTAACTATACTGTTTGGGTCAATATATATTAAATTATTTTCATCAACTTTAACTAATATATTTTCACTACCATTTAAATTATTGTTCGCCATAATATAAGTTATACAATTCTACGCCGTTTTTATAATCTTGTAAAGAGGATAGTAAAGGAAATGGTACCCTTATATAAGAATTATCGGGTATTTCAAATTCAATACTACCTACCGATGGGTTAGCTAATAATATTAACCACCCAAACATAGGTGAACCATAATATTCTTGTGATAAAATGTCCATTCTGTGTTTTCCTTTTTTATATTGTAAGTATTTGTCTGTTGGTTTTATAGGCATTTCAATTCCAGGAATAATTCTAAACTTTCCGTCTGTAATATAATCTTGGTATCTATTGTAATAGTTTCTACTCATTATCTATAAAAATTTAAAGTGGTTCCAAGGTTATTTTTTGGTGAGAATATTTTAAATATGTCATTATTTGGTTCATTATCAACTTGAGTTGTGTATGGACTATCTACTAATGTTTCATATTCAATTGGGTTATTGTTTCTTTTTAGTGGTGGTGTTTCCAATGTAATTACAGAATTTTTAAGTATTGATGGGTCAGGACTAACAAACACATCAAAAATACCATAAAAAGTTTCTATAATTCCTATCATCATATCGTCTCCATTAAATAAATCAATTAATGGTCTAATAATTTCCGATTTACTATTAACTAAAAATAATTTCAAAATATCTTTTAAATCATTCACATTTATTGTTGTTCCGGTTCCAAAATTATTAAAGTCAAAACCTGAATCATAAAGATTATTTCTATTATCGTTAAATGTCCTCAAATATTCAATTACGTTGTCATAATTTAATGTGAAATCGGTTGTATTAAAACCGGTTGGGAATGTTAATTTAGTTAATGTTGTTCCTGAAATTTTTGTATCTCCAGAAACTGAAACAACATAATTTAATTTATCAATTAAACTGACCATTTCATTTCTAGACTTTTCCAAATCTTTTATCGGATTTAAATTACTAAATCCATCAATTTTTTGATTTACTATTTTTATAATAATTGGTGTTATTACACTTTCAGCTTGATTTTGTGTATCTCCACCACCTAAATTAAATCCAAGTAAATCCATCATTGGGTTTATTGATATAGAATTATTTATAGATTGTTTAAATTTATCCATATAATCTAATAATACGGTTGTGCCAGTGTATTGACCAAACATTGGTAATGGTGAATACCCACCTGATATTGTTGCAGTGGATATTGTTCTATAATTTGGTGAGAATAATAAACCACTTACTTTAGGTCCATATGATTTATATATTTGTTCGTACGCTGATTTATATATGTTGGTATAATTTACAGATTTAGTATAAAAATCATTAACAACATCATTATATACTAATTTAGTACCTCTACCCGTTCCAATAAATTTACCTTGTTCTGGTTTATTCGTATCTGTGGAAACTGATGCGGTTTTTACTGTACTAATATTATTATTTAATGTTTGTAAAAATTCTTTTGTAAACTTATCTTTATTCTCATATCCAATTCTACCATCAGTTGGTATTGACCTCTCATCATACATTTCAGTATTTGCAAAGAAATTTGATGATAACGCATTTTGTAATTTTTCAACAGGTCTATCTAATCCTTGCCCACCAATAAATGTTATTTGTAATTGAACGTTGGCAATCATAGGTTGTACACCTATACCCTCAGGATTAAAATCCCAAACCCCTTCTTCGTATGTTATATTAACATCTTTAATAATAATTTTTGAATGATAAAAATCACCAATTCTTAATACACAAATTGGTGGTGGTCCGAAAGTTGTATTTCTTGCCCCAATATCTGTGTTATCTGAAAGACCTTTAATTGGTATAGTATCGCCAGGTCTTAAACATTGTAATAAGAATGTTAATCTACCATTTAAACCTTCAGGTGTTGTAGAGTGAAAAGCCGGATGAAAATATTTTAATTTTTCTGTTAGAGATTTAAATGCCACAGGTGAATCTTCTTCTAATTTCTTAAAATAAAAACATTCTGTTAATGTTTTCATTATAATTCTTTTCATTACATCAATGGATGGTTTCTTTTTTGTAACATCCACAGTATCTTTTGAAACGATTGGTTTTGTAAATGGTGTATTAATCTTTTGTGGTGTTTTTTCACCATTTGATTTTTCGTATTTAATTTTTACATAACCCTGTCTACAGTAAAACGCCGTTGGGGAATATATTTTTAAATTGGTGTTAGTAAATACTTTTGTACAATCAACACTAGTTCCATTCAGTGATGTACTATTTTCACCTATTGTTCCTATATCAAATATAATATTACCATCTAATTCATATCCAATATCTTTATATTTTATAGTGATTGTTTTTGTATTTAATGGTAAACCATTTTTAGCATATGTTGCCAATTCCTTTTCAGTAAACCACGTATATTTAAATGGTCCTAATTCATTCCAAATGTGTTGCATTAATGAATGTGCCCTTCTTATTCCTAAGTAGAAATTCTTATCATTATCTCCCGCTTCTGATGTTGATGTATATATTGTTATTTTTGTGTCTGAAATAACTGTTTTTCCAGATAATGCCGTTTTTAAATCAAGTATTTGTTTATTTAATGCCTCAAAATTTGTAGTTAACCCGCTAAATGCAGTTGTTATTTGATTAGTTTGTCCTGAAATAACACTTGGGTTTGATGTTGATCCTGTGTCACCTATTAATAAAATTTTATCAGCATTAGACAATGCACTATTCATCGCGGATGTTAAATTGGTAATGTATGTCGATTGCTTTACATTATATTGTGTATAATAATTACTATAATAATAGGGAGATTGTGTTAAATTATTTCCATTAACAGGTGGTTCAGCATTTTCGAAGTAGAATATGTTATTTGTGTCATAATTAACAGGTTCATTTTTATTTACGTCAGTATTAGCGTCATTAGGTAATGGTACGGTAGTATATTTAATTCTTTCAATTGTTTGTTTTTCAACTCCAGCACTTAGGTATTGTTGAATTAAATCTCTATCATTTTGGTCTAGAGTTGTATATGTTTGTATTAAAGAATAAAAATCAACGTCTTGTACGCCAGCAAAAAATGCGTTTATATAGTTATCAGATTCTTCATCTGACATTCCTTTAAAATGTTCTCTAACCAATAAATTCATAATACTCGGATGGTCAACAACAACTTTAAATGAAACTTGACCTGTTCTTTCTGTATTTTGATATGTGTACACTGGTTCAGGTCTTCCAATAAATGAGTTCTTTTCCCAATTTGCATTGTTTTGTTCGCTCATCTTTAAGTCGTATGGAGGGAACCACATAACTCTACCACCATTATTTCCTTTTTCACATGCTGGTAAATCACTTACTTGAAATCCAGATAAATTAGAAGTTTTCCATGCCAAGTTCTCAATTGAGAACATGTATTTCTTTGCGTAAAAATCACCAAGACCTTTGTCTTTTTCTACAATATTTGTTGAGTTATCAAATGATTTTTTACCATTGGACATTGGTGCCATATTTAAATTCCATGTGTCATTTAATACACTTGATTCAAATTGTCTTATATTACCTCTTCTATATTTTCTTCCTGATTTTTTATACTTTCCAGTATTAATATCCTTTTGATTAGTTGACAACGGCATTGTGTCAAAATTTGTCATGTATGGTCTATCCTTTGTCCAAACTCTCGCATATTCAATCCCACTTTCTTCACCAGTAAATTTATCGGTATACTTAACCGCAGAACCTCTTGATATTCTAGTATCACCATCTTGGAATACTCTACTTGTTTGATCAATAACATTTGCAACATGTGAACGTGCAGCGCCCCCATCTGAAGGCATTGAATCTAATAATTCTTGAGTTATTCCTAAAATTGAATCTCCTCTAAATTTATTTTTAGTTGATAAACTTTCAGTAAATAGTGACGCTTCTGTCTGCCAACTATTGTTATTAACCCCTAATTTATTTTTTGAGTTCTTACTAATCCATGATAACTTACCTCCAATTGATCCACCTTCAGTAATATTTTTATTTGTATGAAATAATTTTGCCGACACCTCATCAAACATTAATGTTAAATAATAGTTACTCCTTACGGGTCTATCATTAAAATCATTCATTGCATATTTTACATCATTTCCTCTATCATCTCCAATATAAGCAGTTCCTGCAGGTGCCTCAACACCTAAAATATTTTTTATACCTTGTGCAACCTTATCAACAAAATTAAAAATTTTAGACGTGTTTTGTGACCTTGCGGTTGTGGTATAATTTGGTGCATATGTTGAATAGGATAATAGGTCATATAACCTGTTTTTTTGACCGCTTCCCATATGTTCAATCAAAAGGTCAGATGGTTTTCTATCTAGCAATGGTCGTCTTTGTATTCCTATTAAAGACCCTAATACACCGGTTACGTCTTGATATAATGCACCTAATTGTGATGACGCTTGTGGTCTATAGTTTATCGGGTTTCTTGGGTTACTTAAATAATCCCCTGGTATTTGACTAAAGGGTAATTGTATACCTGAAACAGTTTTTAGAAAATCAACCGCTTGACCTGGTATACTTAATGTATTATCAACTGTAATAGTATAATTTGATTCAATTAATGGTTCTCTGCCTGTTAATATATTAACGGCGGTAGTTGTGTTACCATTAAGAGCATCCATAATTCTCACACGACCTAATGTATTTTTTTCTACATTTTGAGTAATTCTACTATAAACAGGTCCTTGTGGGTCATTTTTAATTAAACTTGTGGCAAACTTAACTAATTCAGATTCAGTTTCGTAATTTGAATTACTAATAATACCAAATAAACTTAAGTCAGTTTGAACAAAACTTGGGTATAATTTTAAATCGGCCGACCTAGGTAATGTGTTAATAACATCACTAATAAAATAATCATCTGGTTTGTAGATATTAGAGTTCTTAGGTATTGTCAAATCACCATATCTATTTGTATCTACCTGACCTTGTAATAAATTAGGTGTATTACTTAGATTCTGTTCAGGATATGAACTATTTGTAAACGTTTGGGGTCCATTAGGTTGTTGTAAGGTCTTACCTAATATGTGGTCTCTAAACTGTTTTGTTGTATTAAAATCTAAATAACTCGGCATTTTTTATTTTATTATAAATAGGTTTAATACTATTTTGTTATAACTTTAGGGTTCGTATATTCATTTACATTTCTTTCCGTCCAACTACCGACTAATGTTGGGTTTTTAACATTTTCCCTATTAAAAGCGTCCATATACCCTGAAGTCGCTTCATATTTATGAGTGTGTGTTATATCTATCTTGTTTGCTGCAATATATGGTGGTGGAGGTGGAGGTGTTTTTGTGTCCAATCCAATCATTGCTTTTACAGATTCAATTCCTGTTGATATGCCCGTTTTAACCGATGTTACTTTATTTGCCGTAGCAGTTGCGATATCTTCCGCTGTTTTATTTACGTCACCTATTTTAAAAGTTGCAATTGCTTTATTAAGTTCATCATATTGTTTACCACCACCTGCCCTTAACGCCGCCTCAACAGCTCTAGCACCTATTATTTTATAATATGATGCAATTACATCTATACCCCTTGACATTTGTTGTGTTTCGGTAAGTTGTGACATTGCAATATTCTTAACATCCATAGACTCAAAAGCCTTTTGATTTGCCAATAATACTTTAGCTTGACTATCAGTCATTTTATCTAATGAGATTTCAGTTGCACCATTTAGTTCTGAAGCTAAAGATTTAGGGATTACAATTTTCATTTCACCCCCTTGCATTCTTGATATATTTGTTAAAAATTCTGTTTGTTTGTCATCTAATTTTAAACCACGAGACATTATTGCACTAGCTGCAGATGATCTTTCTGCGGCAGCAATTGCACCTTTACTTAATTCTTGATAAGATATTCCCATAGCATCCGCCATAGCTTTACCTCTTCTTAAGTTAATTCCAGTAATTTCAAATCTACCTTGTTCTTGATTGTATGTGGCTAATGAACTTGAGGCACCAATTAACGCGTCTTGTAATCCTTCTACGTTATTTGTTGCCATATACATTAATTTAAGTGGGTCGTTAAAATCACCAATTGCACCACCTAATACTTGTAAATTTGCAACCATATCAATAGCATTTTCAGGATTCATAACCTTTTCGGCAATTTTAAAAGATTCCTCCATACTCATCCTAAATTCAACCGCCTTTTTGGACATATCTTCTAACCCTTTTACACCATTTTTAAACCCATATTCATTTAACTTACCGATATTATCACGCATTGCGGTAGTTACTTTTTGAGCACTTAACCCTAACGATATTAGTCTTGTTGTTGCATCTCCTAATGATTGGGTTGTTTTATCTGCTCCTAAACCTACCTTTTCAAATTCACCAATAGAACCAGCTAATTCGGCCAATGACATGTTTAATGCGGCGGCAACAGGAACCGCACTTTTAATTGTGTCTTCATTAATTAACGCAAATTTACCTGAATCTTTTACTAACGTGGTGTACATGTCACCAATATTAGAAAGGTCAAAACCATATCTTTTTGCTTCAACTGAAGCTGCAATCATGTCTTTTCTTAAAGTTTCAGATAATTGACCACTAATTCCTGTTTTAGTATTAACATCAGATAATAATACAGATTCAGATTTTATTTGGTCAAGACCAGCACCCCACATATCTGAGATGGCCGTTTTCATTAATTTAATTGGGTTTAATCCACCCTCTTGAACCATTTCAAATATCTTATTTGCGGTTGTGTCATTTCCATCGTCTTTTCCTAATCCAGACGCAAATAATCTTTGTGATTGTGTCGCTAAAAATTTAGTAGCATCATTAACTTTACCTAACGCCATTTCAACAAAACCTGTACTTTTTGAATCTCCTAATAATCCACCACCTGTGTTTGAACTTACACCTGATGAAGCTCCATTTTTAAGTTCTGCTTGAGCGGCATTAAAACCAATTATCCAATCATTTTCTTTTGCTCCTTTATTTAATGTATTAAACGCAACTTTAAAGGCATTCCTATCACCATTTTTAGCATGTTTCAGTAATTGTTCGTTCATACATATAAATAGACTAATTAATTATTTTCAGTCTCTTTCTCTATCATATAATTAATATAATATCTTCTAATGTACACAGGCATAGAAAGAATATCCCCATAAGAGAACCCTCTTTTAACTAAAAATAAAATTTCGTCTAATTGTCCTTTTTTATAATCCATAGAAAGGACGAAAAAATTCTACCCCGAATCCAATTTCAACTTGGATTGTCTCTCCGGACGGGGTTGTAACATTTTGGGTTAGATCCAACCCCGGTTTAACTTGGTTAATGAATTTTCTAAAACTTTGTGAATCCTTAATTGGTAAGGTTTCAATTAAATTTCTAATATTCATTAAATCTCTATTTCCATTAACTGACTTAATCATCATTTCAAGTTGTTTGGTTACAATTGGAGCAACCCCATTACCATTCCAACTTTTTTTAATTTCATCAATTTCTTTTTCTTGTTTTAATGTTAAAAAAGTAAATGAAATATCAATTTTACTTTTTTCCATAAAGTACTTATATTCACCATTAGAATCTTCTTCTAATGTAAAATCTTTTACTTTAATTTCACTTAAATCAATATCGGCTGTAAATGTTTCATTTGTTTTTGGGTCAGTGACTTCTATTTTATATTCGGTACCAAAAGCAGTATTTCTTAAAAATATAAGAATTGCTTGTCTATCCTCTTCAACGATTTCATCAATAGATAATGATTTATCTAATATTTTTCTTTTTAGTAATTCATCTATAACTAAACCAGAACCAATTAAACTTGGTGATGATAGAATGTTTTCGTCACTTGCGGTTAGGTATGCAACTCTAACTGATTTATTTTTATTTTTATAATGGATACCTTTAGTTGGTAATTCCACCACATCGTATGCGATTGTTGGGTCTATTCTTGTTTCGTCCATAATATAAGTTTATACTATAACTATTAGAAAGTAAAGTTTTTAAATAAAAAAACCGATACCCATTTCTGGTATATCGGTTTCTCATATGAAAAATTATTATATTAATAAACTTGGATACAACGGTCCATTCTTAATGAAGCGTCGATTGTTGCTAAATCATCTCTTGAGTAATCTAAATCACCAAAGTTTAAACTTGTTAAGAAACAACCTTGTAAAATCCATTTTTCAACTACAACTCCCGTTGGGTCTAACATCTCCAATTCAATGTCTTTTTTATACCCTGCAGCATATCCCATACGACCTGTAACTGACTCCGCATGTAAACGGAACCATTCCATAAGTGCTTGAGAAGCAGAAGGACCAATTGGGTCTTTAAATTGAACTTTAATCTCTTCCCACTCAAATTGACCAGCAACATAAGTTTTTGTGTTCAAGAAAGGAATCTCAACTGATTTAATTTTAGCAGATGGTCTCGCTGTGGAGAATACATACCACTCATTTATTCCTAAAGATGATGGGAATCTTAGGATAAATCTATTTTTTCTTTTCGGTTCGTAAGGAACCGGCATTTTCATTAATAAATCTGCCATATTGTATTTGTTAAAGTTTTTAAGTTATTTACTTTCTTATAAATATATCTATATTGGAAAATAATTTTATTTTAAGTTTTTTATTGGAAATACTTGTTTATGTCAATTATTTTTCGTAGTTTTTTACAGGCTCCAGTATCTAGTTCCAGTTTAATACTCTCCTTTAATAATTTAATATTTCAATAATAAATACTAGTATATCTAGTTCCAGTATTCTGGGTATAATATAATAGTATAATTGTTATATAATATGGTTCTACGTGGAGCATTAAAAAAGAGTACCATTTCTGATACTCTTCTTATTTTTATATATCTCCTTTTAGATTAGATATTTTCAAATGAAGCTCCTGTTGGAGTGATTACAAATTCCAAATCAATGAATTCTAAAGAACGAGTTGGTTTGATGTAAATCTTACCTCTTAATGTGTTAGCATCGATGTCCTCTGGGTCATTAGATACACTTACACGGAAGTCATATAAACCTCTTTCTTTCTTAATTGATTCCAAGATAGGGTTTACCAATCTTAAGAATTCTTGTCTTACTTGGTCGTCATTTTGTTCAAATAATAACCTTACAGCGACTGCAGATATCAATTTTCTTGCTCTTAATAATAATCTTCTTACGTTGATTCTATCTAAAGCTGACTCTCTAACTTGTAACGTTTTGTTACCCCATATAATGGTACCTGTATCAGAGAATGTTGCAATTGGGTTGATTCTTGCTTTATATAACTCATCTCTTTCGTCAAGAGTAAGTTTCTTTTGAGCTTTGATTGCGTTTACTAAACCTCTACTATAACCCGCAACTGCAAACCAAGGATAAGATACGTTGTCAGTTAAAGCAATATTCTTAACAACCTCACCTGTTGGTGGGATGAATAATTGAGTTGCGTTATCTGTATCTCTTACTTGAATCCAAGGCCAATATGTTGCAGAGTAGTTAGAATCAACCGCAATACCGTCTAAATCGTCAATAACATTAGAAGCAATAGTTTCATTTGGGGCTCCGATGATATAAATTGAATCGGCTCTATCGGTTTCAATCATGTCAATTGCTTGAGTTGTTAATGAACTATGGTCGTAGAAGTTAATACCTGGAGTTGCAAATACGTTAATATCTATAGCTTCAGGATTAGCATACGTATTAATACCTTCTAAATACGCGTAATAATCAGAGTTTCCTGATGCGGTATCAAATAATCCACCATTTGTTGTAAGACCTGAAATATATATTAATTTTCCAAATATATAACCATCACCATATGTTCTTACTTGTCTGTAGATATCCCAACCATCAAAACCACCACATACTGCAAATGTAAATTTACGGTAATTAATATTGGTTAATTTGTTGTTAGCGGCGTCTGTTTGACCTTCCAAATCATAACCCGTTGTTTGATATGTTGTACCTGTAATTGAAGATGCATTAGTTGATAAGTGAAATCCATCAGTACTATTCAATGTTCCTGAACCTTTATATTTGAACAAATCTGCGTCAAAACTAAAATTACTATCTGAAGATAAACCTAAAGATGTTTTTCTATATTTGTCACCGTTACTTGTTGTTGTACCATAGATTGTTTCACCTGAATCAAAATAATTAGTTTTATAAAGAACATTACCTAATTTTGTTGACCCTGATAATACTGCATTTTTAAAACCTTTAAATCCTGCAGGGAATGCATTTGATGGTGCGTTAGAGTCCATACTTAACATAATATATTTAGAATTCAAAGTATATTCACCATTTGATGTTCCTACTTTTCTTGCCACATATCCCGCAACATCTGGATTCATTGAACATCTTGAGAACTTTTCCAAAACAACCATATTTTCGTCCGAATCATTAAAATCTCTAACTAATATATCAAATTCACCTGTTTCAATATTAATATTTTGAATTGTAATTTTAACTTCCTGATTTGCTGCGTCACCGTCGGAAATTGTAATAACATCAAATAAATCATCAACTTTACCACCGCGGACTTCAGAAACTACAGTAGGAGACATTGGTGTATCCCAAGGATTTGAAAAATTGTCATTTTCAGCGTTATATACTTCAGTAAAACTTAAACCACTAATCATACCTTGGTGATATAAATTTTTAGTTAAGTTTGGATATACTTCGTGAACATATAAAGGAACATCACTTCTATCTTTATCATATGGACTTGTTCCTAAAACTTTAGTTATATATTTTGGTGATGTAACGTCTAAACTACAAGTAAAAACTTTAGATCCACCTGTTGCACCTGTAACATGAATATCAAATTCAGATAATGGATTAGTTGTTAATGTTGCACCACTAAGAACGAAGGATGTATTTCCAGTAACTTCAAATACTAAAGTTTCTCCTGAATAATGTCCTCTTGATCTTAATGCTACCACTACAATATCCGCATCTGTACCTAATGTTTTAATACCGAATGTTTTACCTGCTTTATAACCTGTCTTTCCTAATACTCTTGTTACAAATAATTGATTTGACTCTTGTAAATAAGATTTTGCGACATAACCTAATTCATATTTTGGATTACCATTACCATCTTTTTCTGGTGATGTTCCTCCGAAATATGTTTTAAATTCGTCAAAATTTGAAATTAATATTGGTTCATTAGCTGGACCTTTTAAGGTTTCTCCCACTAATCCCAATGTTGTAACACCTATACTTTGTGCTACGAATGTTAGATCCTTCTCTGATGTATAAACACCTGGAGAAACGAATACTCTGTTTGAATTTGCCATCGATTGTTGTTTGGTTAAATTGTTTTATTACTTATCTTATAAATATCTTTGTTTTCACCAAAGATTTCCGAACTTTTCTTAAAAAGATAGTTATTTATCTTTAATTATCTTTTATATGGAAAACAAACAAAAAAATGTCAAAATAGGTGAGAAACACCACGAAATGTTAAAAAATTATTGTGATAAAAATGGATTAAAAATTTATAAAGTACTTGAAAAACATATTGAAGAACTTTGTAAACCTAAAAAGAAAGACATTTATGGGGACGATTAGTATAAATAAGATATACTTATTTTTGAACCCACTATAGGGTTATTATTATATGTGATTTCTTTATCTCCTGTAATATCAAAGCCAATTAAATCTTCTTCAGCCAAACCATTGGTTTCTACGGTTATCAAACTATTGATTGAATTACTTAAATTAAACACTCTTGAGTTAGTATAAATAAACTCTTCTTTTTCAAATTGTAATAATTTACCCTTGTTGTCTAAAATTACACTATTGGTTCCTTTATAAAATTGTACCGTTATTATTGAGTTCTTTATAGGTGGAGTAAAAAATGTAATTGTACTTGTGTAGTTTATAAATGTAAAATTTAAATCTCTTATTTGACCTATACCGTTCATTGAAACTGAAAATAAGGTTCCGATGTTAGTTCCAACACTAAATTTAGTTTGTATTCCGTCCGCGATAAAACTGACCGTTACTATATTAACCGCCATATTTTGACTCTGACTTGAAACTACATTATCTTTTATAAATTCGTACATAGATTATGGTTTAATACAAATACCCTACTGATATGTTTGAATTTAGGGACGGTTTATCTGATAATATAATGAATGAACTATCATCTGAAACTATAAACCCAATACCTTCTTGTTCTGCCAATCCGTTAATCTCAACAGTAATTACACTATTAATCATTTGATTTGTATCAAACATGGGTCTATTAATATCACCATTAAATAAAGGTTCGGTTCCAGTATATTGAAATTCTTCTCTAACAAAACTAAAAATTCTACCTGATGTCCCAACTATTCTACTATTCTTACTTTTGTAATAAACAATAGTAATTTTACTTCCTGCCGTTGGAATATATGGGTTGACAAATTCTATTTTTGAGGTGTAAGCAATATGTAAATAATTTACATTCTTTGTTTGTAATACATCATTTATATAAACTCCAAATAATGTACCAATACTTTCCCCTACGTCAAACACACTTTGAAGTCCGTCTCCAACTAAGTTTACAGTTTGTATTATTTCATTAGTGTTAACAACTTTATTAATATTAAATTTGGGATTATCTTTTATAAACTCAAACATGGTAAATAATCTGTTAATTGCGGGTTTTACTTGGAACTCCTCACTATCAATCAAATAACCCAACATTGTAAATTGATAATTTTGAACGTAAAATCTACGTCCGTCAATTGTTTCAATTGGACTATTATCTTCAATCTTATCAAGAACAATAGGAATATAATGTCCTTTAATCGTTGTGTAATCTTGTCTTGACGCAAAGTGACGTAATATGATTTTATTAAACTTGTTTAAATCTCTAAATTTATTACATATAATTGTTACGTCATATGTAATATCCACAGGGATAGGTTGTGGTATTGTGTAAATGTCCGCACCCAATTGTGAACCATTCCAATTCGGAACTGAAGCGTAATAAACTTGATATCTGTCAGGTATTGTTCTTTGAACCGATGGATTTGTTCCAAATTGAACGTCGGGTTTTCTAATGGTTGCAATAAATGGAAGTTGCATATTCCCGTCGTCGTCGGTAAATGACCAATTCTGCATAAACTCACCCCACCTTTGTATTGTTAATATCTTATCAATAATTGGGATTTGTTTACCGTCAGTTACAACCTTAAATGTTTTCGTAACATAATCTAACATACCTCTATCCAAATCATCATGTAATATAGAATCAGGAAGATTTGTATCTGATTTGGTAATATTATCCAAAAGTTCCTGTCTCCTTTTAGTGAGTTCATTTCCTTTATAGATTTCAATATTTGTTTTTCTTTTAGGTATTCCCATGTTATACTCCTCTAAATGTATTGTCTTGTACTGCTGTACATACAATGTTTCTATAATATGGTTTGTATCCAAACATATTATGTTTATTATCTGATGTTACTTTTCCATCATTTGAAACGTTATAATATCTTGTTCTTGTTTCAGATTCTGGATATCCAATGAAATCTCCGTATTTTATGTCAACCTTTAATTCTTCCAAATGTTTTATATAAACCGATAATGTCATATTACCCGGTTCGTTGTATCTTAATAGTCCACCTTTATATGAACTGTTCTTTGGTTCCTCTATTTTAACCAACGCGTAAAACTCAATTGGTGGGAAGTATTTAATTTCATCTACCCCAACTTCAGCGTAAACATCGTCGTTTTCTGTTTTTTGTTTATCAACACGATATAGCACCAATTTTATCCCCAAATCACCATGAAGGTATTCCTGACCCATTTGAATATTTAAATCAAAGTCATCCTGAGAAAGGAATTTGGACATTCTCGTAATAGGTAGTTTATTATTCATATCCTTATAAATAGTTTAATCTTTCATTCTATTTAGTTATATTATATATATTATATGGAGATAAAAATTCCCGAGATTGAAGCGAGAACTATATTATTAACTTACGAAGGTTCCAATAACCAATTATTGGATTGGAAAAGAAAGATAGATGAGGTTAAAAATTTTAAGTTAACAAGACCCCAAGCTGAATATGTAATGAAATATTACGAATTGAGTCCAAAGGTTGCACGAAAATATATTAATTTGGTTTCCACATTTGGAGAAAAAATTATGGAAGAAAGGTTATTACCCGTTCCCCCTGAAAAAATTTGGTGTGAAAAATTGTTGTGTGAATCTGATAAAGCGTTTCATATATGGGGTAAAGTTTTAGATAGTGACCAAATGAGTGCAATGTGGTTACCAAAGTCCGCAATTGTTCAAGACGAGAAAAAGTTAAATCGTGTAATTGATTATAGTCCATATGATAATCGTCCTCCTATGGAACACCAGAAGGTTGCTATTGAGAAATTATTAGCGAACAATAAGTTTATATTGGCCGATGATATGGGTCTCGGAAAAACGACGGCAGCGGTTATCGCGTCTATGGAGAGTGGTGCAAAGAAAGTTTTAATTGTTTGTCCCGCGTCTCTTAAAATAAATTGGGATAGAGAGATTAAAAATTATACAGATAGAAAAGTATTAATAGTTGAAGGTCGTAAATGGGGTTCTACTTTTGATTATTATATTATCAATTATGATATATTAAAAAATTATCACACCACAGAAAAAAGTGAAGATAGTGATGATTATAAATTATTGGTAAATGAAAAGTTTGATTTGGCAATCGTGGATGAAGCACATTATGTTTCAAACGCAACAGCGAATAGAACTCGTTTATTAAATGATGTATTGGAAACAATACCTAAAGTTTGGTTGTTAACAGGAACACCAATGACATCAAGACCAATTAATTATTTTAATTTATTAAAGATTGTTGATTCACCTTTAACATTAAATTGGCAATCATATGTTCGTAGATATTGTAAAGGTTATCAATTTACCGTCGGTAATAGAAAAGTGTGGAATACAAGTGGAGCAAGTAATTTAGATGAATTGAGAGAAAGAACTAAATCATATGTTCTTCGTAGAATGAAAACTGATATTTTAGATTTACCTGAAAAAATTGTTACACCTGTGTTTGTGGAACTTACAAGTAAGATGTACGACGAGGAATTGGAGGAGTTTACAAGAATTAGTAATGATAAAAAAGACAACGAAACTATTAGTGTTACCTTAAATCGTTTAATGAAAATTAGACAACTTATTGCTTACGAAAAAATTCCATATACTTGTGAGATTATAGATAAATGTTTAGACCAAGGAAAGAAAGTTATTGTGTTTACGAATTTTACAATGTCATTAGATATGTTACATGAGAAATACAAAAAGAACTCCGTAATATTAAATGGTAGTATGTCTAAAGAAAAGAAACAAGAGAGTGTTGATAGATTTCAAAATGAAGATAAGGTAAAAATATTTATCTCAAATATTATTGCTGGTGGTGTTGGTATTACATTAACAGCGGGAGAAGTTGTTGTAATGAATGATTTATCATTTGTACCTGCACATCATAGTCAAGCGGAAGATAGAGCGTATCGTTACGGACAACAGAATAGTGTATTAGTTTATTATCCCGTGTTTGAGAATACAGTTGAGAAAATTATCTATAATATATTACAAAAGAAAAAAGGAATTATAGACCAAGTTATGGGTGACGGAGAATACTCTGAATCATTCAGTAAGGATTTACTTAAGAGCCTCCTTTAATCGTTATTATTGCGTCTCTTAAAGTTAGTTCTAAATCTTTACGTTCAGGGTCACCTATTATTAAAGTTACTATTTTATTTTCCAAATCCAAAGTTAGAACGTTTTCACCTTCACCTGTTTTGTAGTTAAATTCAAAATTGTTCTTACCCGCAGTTTCAAATAAATCTAATAATGTACTAGTCATTTTTACTTACTTTTTTAATAAATAATTCGGATGAAAATTTAAACACCGACGTTCCATTTTCAACAAGTGAAATTATTTTATCTATATTATTTTTAAACATATAAACATATTCTTCATTTGATGGATAAAATACGAAGGCGTTAACTTTACGATATTTTTCTAAAACCATACTAACATTAACATAATAATGACCATCGTTTCTTAATTCACATTTTGTAACTCCTTTAATTTGTAAATTACGTTTTCTATTATCAAATAGAACAGTACAATCAATACCATCTAACATATCATTTACATCACCTGGTTTATCATCATTATGTTCAATACCCGTTGATTCAGGTATTAACCTTCTATAGTTATCAATAAAATGTTGAGTATGAACTTTACCTCTATCCCAAGTATCGACCATCAACCTAATTAATTCTTTATAAAATTCACCTTCTTCATCAAATAGAATATCTCTATATTGTTTGGTAAACCTTAACATTCTTTTAACCGTATTATAGGTATAATTAAAATCTAAATGAAAATCTTCTTTGAAAATTATTCTCTCTGGTTGTCCGTTTAATATTAAAAGTTCATTTATTTTATTTCTTAAATGAGTTAATCCTGTTCTGTTTGTGTTTAACCTATTAAAATGTGACCAATATAGTTCACCATTTTTTTTAGAGTCCATAACTCCCCAAACCTGACGACCTTTAATCTCACCCTTCCCCCATCTACCTAAAGGTTCCCATTTACTTTGAGCTATTTCACCCAATTCACGAATTATTAACCTTTTAACTTCACTCATTGAAATAATAACATTAAAATCCTTTGTTTGATCCTCTGTATAATATAGTTCTTTTACCATAACCCAAATATAAGATATTTATAAGAATATACCAAATTATGGCCACTATTATTACACCGGAAGAAAGAGATAAATTATATACCCAGGTTTTCCACCTTTTGGGGATGCCAGTTCGTGGAATTGAACTTACACAGGAACAAATGGATACCTTTTTAGAGTTATCTCTATCAGAATACGAACAATACGTTAGTGATTGGTTAATTGAATCTCAATGGTCAGCTTTAGCGGGTCTTGATTTAGATACACAATCCCTTTCAAGAGCTTTCACAACAAGAAGTTTAGATTACGAAACTCAATATACTCACTCATATTCCAAAATTGTAGGTTTACAGGCTGGTGGAACAAGTGAATTGAAAAAGGACTATTTTACGGTTTCACAAGGTCAACAAGTATATGAAATTCCTGCTGGTCGTGAAATTAACGAATTATTATACTTCACACGTGCAACTTTAAATGACTCAATAGTAGATCCATTTTTAGGTGGTTTTGGTGCACTTGGTGGTGTTGGTTTCGGTGGAGTGGGTGGGTATGCTCAGGTTGGAACCGCTGGTTCATATTTTATGACACCGGGTTTTGACCTATTATTGAGAATGCAAGATAGAAACTTTAAGAGTAGAATGATTGGTGGTGATTTAACTTATAAAATTACCGCGGGTCCTGAAGGTAAGAAATTGGTACACCTTTATAATGTACCGGGTGGTAAGTTTGATTTTGGTTCTATTGCTAAAAATAATTATAAAGTTTGGTATTGGTACTACGATACTATGGATAGAGACACCTGTTTAAAGAATAATAAAGATGTTATTAAATTACCATCCGATGTTATGACGGAAGAATTAACATGGGGTAGTTTAAATAAACCTTCACAGAATTGGGTTAGAAAATATCTAATAGGTTATTCTAAAGAAGGTTTAGGTCGTATATGGGGTAAGTTTTCAGGTGATTTACAAGTTCCTGATAGTACGATTAAATTAGATTACAGTTCATTAATTACTGAAGGTAAAGATGAAAAATCTAAGTTAATTGAAGAACTTATGGCAAGATTAGAAAGATTACGTCCTGATAAAATTCTTGAAAGAAAAGCTGGTGAGGCAGAGAATCTAAACAAATCTCTTAAGTTTAGAGCAATGCCCGCACCTATTAATATTATCTAACTTTCTATTGCGTGTAATGCATAATCGTTACCATTAGTTTCAATAATCTCCTCTTCATTGGATTTAGTACTTTGTTCTTGAAACGAAATTACTTTTCTATTGTGGTCAACCCAAAATGGGTCAGCAAGTTCTAAACTATTTTCCACATACATAAAGTAAGGGTCTCTCCCCACACGATTCCAAAATAATACTTCACTGTCAGATAATGTCATTACCTCATCTAATTTATCTTGACCTTCTTCTTTCAATGGAAACCCATTAACTAATTCACATTGTAATTTTGTAAAGAATTGTCTTTGGTCAGGTGATTCAATTAATATATCTTCTCTAATTGATGGATGAAATACAACTAACAATGGTTCAACACGTTTATTAAAATTATTAAGATAACGAGGAACATTATAATCACCTTTTAAATCAGGATTATTTAATATTTCTTTTTCATCAATCATATAACAGTTCACTTCGATATAATCTTCAGGCATTGGTGTACCATTTTTTGTAAGATATTCTTCTAAAACTTTCTTACTAGGTCTACTAACTTTCTGAACATCTCCTGATGATTTCTTAACACCATTGTTAACATAATAAATTGTATCTCCTAAACCTGCAGGATAATCACTCCTCATAATTAATTCCATATGTGCTTGACGAGACATTAATGAACCAGCTTTAGTTGTCTTTTGAACATACTTTCTATAATCATTAATAGATTGTTTAACACGAGCTTTATTTGCAATTTTAGATAATGGAATTTCTTTATTATAAATTTTACTTACAAATTCATAATATAATTCCACAAAAGATAATCCGTCACCATTTAACAAATACTTTAATCCTTCATCTAAAAACTCTACGATATATGTTTGTAATTTTTTTGATTTGATTGTATTACCTGTTAATTTAATTTTCTCTTTTCCTTTCTTCATCATTTTAATGATATAGTTCTTACGAGAAACATTAATACAAGCTGGCGCAACATAATCAATATCTAAACCCATTTCATTTCTCATAAAGATATCATTGAACTCTGCAGTATCTGCTTCAATACCTTTATATTCTTTTCCTAACGTAACCATTTCATTCAATCCTTTACCAACATAAACCGTATCATCAATATTCAATGGTGTTTCAAAGTTCACACCATCCGTGTCCATTACAAGAGGTTTATAACCTTTCTTCATATAAAACATAATCATCATTCTTAAACACTGACGACCAACACAGGTAATGGTTTCACCCATATTCATATCTCCCCAAGGGAATACGTGAGGTGCGGATAAACTACCGAAATATGCGTTGATAAAAATCTTAATTGGTAATTGTTTTCTATCATACATTTCAGCAAGAACTGGATCACTATTTTTTAATTCGCCCGCAAGTAATTTATATTTGATACGAATATCACGGAAATATTTTAACATTGATTTTTGTACACCCATCACATCACAATCAGGAAACACATCATATACAAGTTGAATAGATGGATAGAGTGATGCATAGTCAAACTTAACAATATTCTTTGAATATCCCACATTTAATAATCTTGATAATCCACCAGTGATTGCACGTTTCTCATCTTTAGCTGGTATTGCTAAATTGTTTTCATAAGACCATGCTAACATAATAATTTTCCATAGTGTTGCAGTTCCCATTGTTGCAATTCTTTCATACGTGGTAGGTACGAGTTTTGATAATAAGAATGTTGATTGAGAAAATGAATCATCCACAACCATGGTCTCGTACAAGTCATCATCAAGATATTGTTCTACAATTTTTCTTCCTGTCCATATCTCAAATTTACCAGGATATTTCTGTGTTAAATTTTCTGTACCAGGTTCTCCAATTTGTTTATAATTTCCTGTCTTTGGATTTACATAATAACTTTCGTTATCAAGATATATTTTGGAAATCTTTGCACCATCCACATAAACCCGATTAGGTTTTTCTTTCTCCAAATATGTTGTAATATATTTCAATCCCCAACTTTTAATTTCAGAATTGATTGCCTGAGCACGTCTTACTGAATGTGCGATATCAATAATATTGAAACCCCATATAACGTGTTGTTTATATGGTTCAATTTCGTTTGCAAGTTTTAACATTCCTTCCTTCTCTTTCATTCCTTGTGTTGTGAATATTTGTGTAAGACCATTAACGTCAACACCAAGTATTTCTGCACGTTTTAATATAAACGGCCAGTCAAAGAATGCAGAGTTATAACCCGCAACAATGGTTGGTTTTAAATCTTTAATATATTTGAAAAATCTTTCAATACATTTCTTTTCTCCGTCTTCACCAAATGCTGCAATTGTTTCATTCATACCACGGTTATCTTTAACCCCAATCAATATGATAACACAAGTTTCAGGATCAAGACCTGTGGTCTCAATATCAAATACAAATCTATTAACTCCACTATATTCATCAATACCTTTAAATAATCTTTTTTTCTTTTGTATAAGATATTGTTCAACAGGGTTTAATACAGTAAAATGATGTCTTACTTTTTCATCCCATGGATTCAATCCACCCATTCTAAAGAATGAAACTAAATCCGTATATGATTTAATACTTTTAACGATATGGGTCATACCATTTTCTAAACGTTCGTTGCCGTGCGTGTCTAACTTTTCAATTAAAATACCAAACTCACCCATACGTTTTTTCTGCATGGCTTTTGAGTTGTTATAGAAATTTAATCCTGTTAAATCACCCACCCATATAAACGGTGTAAATGTATCAGATTTAATAATTTTTCCTTCAATTGGGTCTTGGATAATTTTCCAAATTGTATTGGTTGGGTAGTCGTATTCAACTCCGACGATATACATTTCGTCGTCTCCACCATTTAGGAAGCCTTCAATAACTTCCTGAGAGATAACCTCTTTCATGTTTTATATTTTTTTAATGTGACGTATTAGCTTGTGATTAAATCACAGTTTGCCTTGTTTACAATAATAAATATAAGTAAAAAAATTGGTAATAAAAAAAAGGAGGACTTTTTAGGTCCTCCTTGTGAATTATTTGTTTTTGTTATATTAACAAGGTGTTGTATATGAACCATAAAAGTTCATGTAGTTATTTGGAGATCCACTATATGATGCTCCTCTAACTTTTCTTGATACATTATCAAATACCCAATATATACCACCACTTAATGTTGTCATATTATCAGCGTAAATGTATCCTGCGGTTCCTATATCACCCGTATCAAATGTTACATTTGTTAATCCGTTAGTGCTAGCACATGCCGCAGAATCTGGAGTACTTCCAAAATTTGCTAAATAATAATATTGTAAACCACCTCCACCTCCAAAGCTTCTCACTGCACGTACATATAAATCAGAGTTCTTAGGTGTTGCAGTTACAAAACCATTACTGAAATCTTGGTAATATGCTGCAGATGCAATGTGATATTCCGTAGAAGACCAATAGGCGTCATTCGCAAAACCTCCAATAGAAGCTTTGTTTGTATATAATGCATTTAACTCATCTTTACTTGGTAAATACCAATCAGAATATCCACTTTGTGTTAAATCTCCACAAATTCTAGCTGCAATTCCTGCGGTAGCACATCCAGCCATTATATCTATTGTATTTTGATTTCCAGTTCCTATAGCGGTACCATCTGCACCCGATATCGCCGTTCCAATACATCCCCATGCTGCATTACCTGAAGAAACATCTGCAACTGTAGCAACTAATCCTGATGTACCTGTAGAACCACCACCATCAATATAAGCGATTATACCACCTAAGGCTGCTTGACCTATAGTATAAGTTACTGGAGCACCTGGTAAATCACCAAGAGTTAAATCGGCACTTAAAATTGCCATATTTGACTGTGTTCCAACCCAAGCCACCACATCTCCTATCGTACTGCCTGTAGCACCCATTGCTAATAACATACCGATACATTGAGCATCGTTATATGCAACGTGAATACTAGGACCTTGTGACATTTTATCTACGTAAATGGTGTATCCACCTATTGGTGGTGTTACTCCGTTCCAAAAACCTGTTGATGAGGTTGGGCCATAATCGGCACCCCCCTTTACTCCAACGCTGAAGCCACCTCTTGTGGCTGAACTTATTCCGGAAGCTCCGAATTTAAAATGATTTGTACTTGGTTGTGACATCTATTTTTTGTTTCTTATAAATAGTATAAAATCTACAAATGGAATCGAATTAAAAAATATTAATGTAAAGTTTTTCCTTAACGGGTAATATAAGTTTATTACCATTATCAAACGACACGTTTACCTTTCCTTCAAATTTACCTATTTCAGATGTCTGTTGTTCAGTGAATCTGAAAACGATATAATATTCGTCAGTCGTTTGGTTATATAGTTTTGTTCTTGTTGTAATATTACAAGTTTCATTTAATAACACGGGTTCGCCGGTATTAACATCAAACATTTCAAATGTGATTGTTGCATTTTCCAATAAATCATTAAATGATGATTTATCGTTTTTACCGTCGTCAATCATCCTCATTTTTAATATTGGGTCAGATGCCCCTTGTCTTATAAAGAATTCCATATGTTATAAATAGTTTAAGTTGGTGTTGGTGTATTAGTTGGTGTTGGAGTGTTTGTAGGTGTTCCTGTTGGTGTAACAGTATTAGTTGGTGTCGGTGTTTTAGTTGGAGTTATACTCGGTGTTGGTGTAGGTGTTGGGCTTGGTAAAACATCCGAACAACCATATATTGAATAATTTGGTTTAATTGATGTTAAATAATGATGATTAACATGAACAAAATCTAATGGTTCTTCAAAATACTTAACTTGTTTCAATATACCATTAAGACCATTACTACCAAAAATCTGAACAATTGAATTTGTAGATTTTCTTAATGATGGTATTATTTCTTCAAAGTTTTCTAATTTATATATTCTTTTACCGTTATGATAAATTTTAAGTGTTCCTAATCTCTTTTGTTTCTCACCCGCCCATTTCTTATTTAATTCCTCAACATAACTATATTTGGTGTCACCAGTAATCCAATTTAACGACCCAGTAACCATTGTATAACCTGTGGTGATTTGTGTTGAATGTCCTAAAAATGAACCAGAAAAGAAACTACCTGTGTCACCAGTCGTCGGTGCCCATAATTCATCAGTATAACTAACCGCATGTGGACCTAATATTAAATCATTAAATCCTCCCTCATTCTCAATCTCACAATCATAAAGATATGTGTATCTATCAAATGTGATTGTAATATTAAAATCGTCATATATTCCATTCGCACACAATTCAGGAGTATTACCTGTTAATGTGTAATATGACTCCGTGTACCCGCTATCTGGATTACACGACCCCGAATAATGGTAAGATTCCCATTTTATTTTTTTATTATTGGTAAATGAAAATGTTAAATTATTATCCGCGTAATTCCCATTAGCTAAATCATCTTTAATTCCTAAATAGTAAAATGTCGTACCAGTCACTAATCTATCAAAAACCAAATCTAATGTCCAACCCTTCTCTGTTCTTCTACGAACAGTAAAATCACAGGTACCGCCAGTGTATGGTTTATTTACCTCTACTTCCCAAGGTGAAGTTAGTCCTGTTAAACAAGAAGAATCTATTGTTAATCCTGTATATGTTATTTCTCTATCAAAATTTAGGACCTCTTCATTATAATCCATTTGAACTTTTGATAGTTCAAAGTCATATAATTCGGAATAATCTACCTTTAAATCGAGTTTGGAACCGTAAAATCTTAAAATATTCTGATTAGCCATGTTTATATAAATATCTTTCATAACATTTGATATTTATATAAAAGTCCATTTAGATGAATAATTTTATAAAACAGGTAATTGAAGAGAAATTTGCGTCAAAAGCACAACAAAGATTCTTCTATGCAAAAGCCAAAGGGGGTAAAAATAAGAAGTGGTCCAAATGGGCCAAAGAGTTTTCTGATAAAACAGATTATAGTAAAATACCTGATAAAGTAGAAAAGGAAGAGGAAGTTGATGAAATTGTAGATAAAGAAGGTAATTTTTTAACAAGTAAAAAACCATCAGATTTAAACACAAGAGGTGTTAGTTCCGATTCAACAAGTGATGAAGTGGTTAAAACAGGAAAAGGTCAAATGGGTAATTATGGTATGACTAAGGTTCAAAACTACACGAAGTTTTGGGGTGAGGGTAAATTAACCAAAGGAGAACTAATTGAAATTGCAATGAAAGATGCTCTCGGATTTGAAGCAACTATGGGAAATGATGCGGATTATGAAGAGGCAGAAGAGTATTTTGAGAAAGATTTAGGTTTAGATAGTGAAGAAGCTGAAGATAGAATGGATCAAATGGGTTATGATAAGAATCTACCAGACGATAAAGTTAGATTAGTTGAGAACCCAAAAAAGTATATGGAAGAGTATATTGAGAGTATTCTTAAAGGTAGAAGTAAAGATAATGATGTTTTAGAAAAAGAAAAGGAAGAAGTTGAACCAAAAGAAATACATCCAATTATTAAAAGACAACTTAATTCATTAAAAAATAGTATGGATAGTCACGGTTTAACAGCTGACGATGTAATTAATTATATTAAAAAAGATAATGAATAAGGATTTAAAACATAGGATATTTGATATACCGCAGAACATTTTAGATAAGATTAACCATACAATCGTTGGTCTTAACGGAACACATGTTCATGGTGTACAAAGAGCCAAGAAACTTTTAATAGACAAAAAAGTTAAATACGGACAGTTAAAAAGAATTATACATGACTTACAAAATATTGATAAAATTGGTGATAGAGTTAGGTATGACTTGGCTGGTGGTGAGTTAATGGACAGATGGTCTAAACAATACCTACAAGGTGAAAGAGATATGGTGAGTAATAGAAAAGACGGAAGAAAACAGGCTGATGATATTGGTGGGATAACTGGAGAAAGAAAAAATAGTCATTTGAAAAAACATTCAAAGAAACCAGATTTCTTACCTCCATTGAATATGATGAAAAGTAATTCACATAAATCTTCAATATCAAGTATTAAATTATCTGGTTTGTTTGAACAATTACAAAGAATAAAAAAATTAATGTTATAATATGGCAAAGACACAATTAGAAGTTATCGCTGAAAAATTAAGAACACAAGAAGTTGTTATTAATAGATATTCAGAAAAAAATGGTTATGGTATCACAAGTAAAGATGCACTTTCCGATGGAGATGAATTAGGTAAAGGACAAGTTGGTGATACAGGTACTGTCGGTTCTTTAACCGATATTAATACAAGAATTCAAATTATGGCAACCAATAGATATAGTAATGAAAATGGATATGGTATTACAAATCCAGATGCAATGTCAGATGGTGATGAATTTGGTAAGGGTCAAAAAGGTGACAATGGACAAGTTGGTTCATTAACAGATATTAATACAAGAATACAAGTTATTAATAAAAATAAATTTGGTGAATCCAACAAATACCCTGATTTCCAATAATGAATTTTAATCAAACATTCTTCAATGTTATTGAAGAACAAAATATATTAAAGACAACTAAAACAAAACCTATTGTTGATGCAATTAAAAATAGGAATAAAATATCTTTTTTCTATAGTGGTCCAAGAAAACCAGAAAAAACCAGTGTTAAGCCAGGTAATAGAATTGATGCTGAAGCAGTTGCATTAGGTTTAAATAAAAAAGGTAATTTAGTTGTTCGTGCGTATGTTCAACCACCATCAGTATCCAAAAAAGGATTTGATAAAACAGGTTGGAGAACCTTTATGGTTGGTCGTATGAGTAATTTAAAAATTAGTGATAGTAAGTTTGACCAAAAAAGACCCGACTATAAAGAAGGTGATGATAAATCTATGAGTGTTACTTATGTAACTGCTGATTGGACAAATAAACCTGAAGTTAAAAAACCAAGGATTGTTAAACCTACAGTTACTAAACCAACACCTAAACCAGTTCAACCACAACCTACAGAACCTCAACCAGTTGAGCCTGAAGTTAAACCTACTGAACCTACGGAACCTACACCAACAGAATTACCACAACCGACACCACAAACAAAACCAACAAAGACACCAATAACACCAAAAGAACCAACTCCCGAAGAACCTAAAACACAAGAACTTCCTCAACCAAAACCACAGGAAAAACCTGAAGTTAATCCAGAAGAGGATGAAAATAAAAAACTTCAAGAAAGTATTAAAAACATTAAGCGTTTAATGTTTTCATAAAAAATATTATATTTAAATAAAATATTTATTAGTATGTCACAAGGAAAAGGAACAATATCATCTAACGATTTAATGCAAAAATTAGTTAATGCTAAAAAAGTAATGAATAAAGTAGATGGAGGAAACTATGAAAGAGGTCATGTAAATGAAGAAATGTTAAGGTCAAGTCCAGAAGATTTAATGAATAATCAAGATTTACCACAACAATCTTCAACAAAACAAATGGGAATGCCATCTGTTGATAAAATACAAAATTCTAAATTACCTGATGCAATTAAAAAAGCAATGATTGAGAATCCAATTCAACAAATATCTTTAAATGATACACTTGATATGGATTTCTTAAAAGGTGCCAAAAGATTAATGGAACAAGAAGGTGTTGGTAAAAAACAACCACAACAAAAACAAGTAGTACAATACAATAGTAATATTGATATGGGGGCAATTGCCACACTTATTGAAAATACAGTTCGTAAAGTAATGGATGAAAAGTTAAATCAAATATTATCAGCATCAACCACTGCATCAATTAACGAAAATTTAGTATTAAAGGTAGGTGATTCCATATTCAAAGGTAAAATCACAGGAGTAAATAAAGCGAAGTAATTTTGTTTTTTCATTTTTATTTGTTATATTATAGACATATAATAGTAATTAATGTCAAAAATTAGAATTTTAGCAATCCCCTCGGATAAACATGGTGTAGGTAAGTTTAGAATGATGGACCCTTACCAATTCATTGGTGATAATCATTCGGATGATGTTCACGTGGATATCTCATATAATGCAGATAATAATGATGAGTATTTTTTAAATTACGATATCGTCGTATTCCACACTTTCATACACCAAACAAATCACGACGATAATATTAATAGGATTAAGTGGTTACAATCAAAAGGAATTAAAGTTATTATGGATATTGATGATTTATGGTTTGTAGATCAAAGACACCCAATGTATCATCAGATTAAAAATTCTAAAATTGGTGAAATGAAAATGGAGATGTTAAAAGTGGTGGATTATGTCACAACAACAACTTCAATTTTTGCAAAAACAATTAAAGATAGATTAAATGTAAAAAATATTGAAATTTTTCCAAATGCGGTTAATGAAGATGAACCTCAATTTAAAAGAGAACCAATTAAATCAGATAAAATTAGATTTGGTTGGTTAGGAGGTTCTTCACATTTATCTGATATTGAATTAATGTCAAATGGTATTTCTTCAACACATAACAGTTTCAAAGATAAAGTACAATTTGTGTTATGTGGGTTTGACTTAAGAGGTACTGTGACTGAAATTGACCAAGAAGGAAAACAAAGACAACGTTCAATTCAACCAACGGAAACTGTTTGGTATAAGTATGAAAAATTCTTTACTGAAGATTATAAAGTATTAAGTCCTCAATATAAAAGTTTTTTAAATACATTTGTTGATACACCGTATGATGATGTGAACGAACCGTATAGAAGAAGATGGACAAAGGATATTAAAACATATGCATCAAATTATAACACATTTGATGTATCTTTAGCGCCGTTAGTTGAATCTCAATTTAATGCTAACAAATCACAATTAAAAGTTATTGAAGCGGGATTTCATAAGAAAGCAATTATTGCAAGTGAAACTGACCCATATACATTAGATTTAATTTCAGCAATTAACGACGGTAAGTTTAATGATAACGGTAACGCATTATTAGTTAACCCAAGAAGAAATCATAAGGATTGGGCAAAACATATGAAACGTTTAGTTGAAAATCCAAATATGATTGAAGATTTAGGTAATCGTTTATATGAAACAGTAAAAGACAAATACTCATTAAAAAAAGTTTGTCAAGATAGAGTAGAATTTTTTAAATCAATAATAAAATAAAACAACATGCATTATTTAGTTACAATCGGTTATGAGACCGAACAAATGGACAGAGAAGGAAATCCTCGTGTTAAAAAGTACAAGTACATTATCGAAGCGGAATCAGTAGAAGAGGCAACCATTGTTGCATCAAAATACAGAGCTGGTGACACGCGTTCAAGTGAAAGTATTTCAGTTGCAAAAATGGCAATTGAGTGTATCATTGACAGTAAGAACACACCAGAGTATTACAAAAGTAAATAACAATTAAACACCAACTGATATGGAATTCTATAGTCGTGAAATACAAATTATGCGTCAATCGCAAAGTAAAATGGCTTTAGAGTATGTTACAACAGTTGGTGTTTCTGTTACTTTAGAAGAGTTAATACGAATAACAGATTTATTCGTAGAAATATGTTTAAGACCCCAAGATGATGACCTTAAAAGAAGAATAAAGGCGTTAGATAAATGGTTGGAAGAAAAGAAAAAATAAAATGGAAAAAGAAGAAATAGAACAGTATTTAAAAAAATTAGAAGAGATTGAAAAAACACTAAATGATGATACCGATGAAAGTCAGGATATGAGTTATTTAAGTGAGTTAGAAGAAGTTCTAAATAAATTATCTGGCGAAATTACTAATGACGAAGTTTCAAAAAATATTAATACCCCTGTTGCCGGACAAAATATAATTAACACTCAACCAACGATGACGGGTGGAGGTACTTTAGTTAAAGTTAAAAAATTAGTTCCTGAAGCTGTAATTCCATCATATTCAAAAGTTGGGGATGCTGGAATGGATTTAACAATTACAAGAGAAATAGAAAATACATCATTTAGTGTTTCTTATGGATTTGGTATTGCCATGGAAATCCCACAAGGTTATGTTGGATTAGTATTCCCTCGTTCTTCAGTTAGAAACCAAGATTTAATGTTATCAAATTGTGTTGGTGTAATTGATAGTGGATATAGAGGAGAATTACAAGCCACCTTTAAGAAAACAAATGGTTTGGACTCAATTAAATACAAAGTTGGAGATAGAGGAGCTCAAATCATCATATTACCTTATCCTACCATATATATGACTGAAGTTCCTGAATTATCTAATACAGAAAGAGGTGAGGGAGGATTTGGATCTACCGGTGTTTGATGATATTTATAAACAATAAACAGAACTTTTAAAACTATCAATTTTGGCATATAAAACAAGAACCAAAACAACCAACCACCCACCCGTATTAGTAGAAGAAAAGAAGATATCACATAAAGATAGGATTAGACAAATTATCAAACGTCCTAAAGAAAAGTTCTTAACAAAAAACCAAGAAATCTATTGGAATATTCTTGGAGAAAATCAAATTACATTATGTTTCGGTCCAGCAGGTGTAGGTAAGTCCTACATAGCCATGAAACGTGCTGTGGACCTATTATATGACGATTCTAACAAGTACGAGAAGATTATCATAGTTAGACCCGCAGTTGAGGCTGAAGAGAAATTAGGGTCACTTCCAGGGGGTTTAGAGGAGAAATTAGACCCATACATTTATCCGTCATATTACCTATTAAATAAGATTATAGGTAAAGAGGCTCGTGAAGAACTAAAAGACCAAGGTTACATTGAAGTTGCAGCACTCGCTTATATGAGAGGTTGGAACGTAGATAATACCATCTTAGTATTTGAAGAAGCTCAAAATGCTACCCCATCACAGATTAAGTTATTATTAACTCGTATTGGATTCAACTCCAAATTCTTTTTATCAGGTGATTTGGAGCAATCAGATAAATTTAGAGATAAAACTAAATCTGGTTTATTTGACGCTAAAATGAGATTACAAGATGTTAAGGGAATTGGGATTTTTGAATTTGGAATGCAAGACATTGTACGAAATCCAATCATTGGTGAAATATTGAATAGATACGATTAAAATAATTATTAGATTATATAATTGAACCCACATCCTTTACTATAATGGTGTGGGTTTATTATTTACTTATGATTATGGATATGTTATATTTTTATTATGGAAATTTTTATTAGTATAGACGGTGTCATAAGAAACACAATACAAAAATTTGACTTTCATTATAAGGATTCTTATTTAGATAGTGAAAGTGAAGATGTCTTTGAATACGACATAACGGAACCAATTCAAAACGACAATTTATTAAATTCTTATAAATTTCAATCACAAGAAGAATTTGAATATTTTTTATTTGTTGAATATCCAATTGAAATATTTGGTCATGCTGGATTGAGTTATTCTACCACATTTACGGATTTACATAAAATGATTTTTGACAATCCAGAACATAATTTTACGTTAGTCGGTTTAGATGAATTAGGTAAAGCAAAACCTGCAACTCTTTTCTTCTTGTCAAAAAATGGATTTATGGGTAATAATATTAAATCTATCAAAACAGAAAATTTAGATGAAAATTGGAACAAGTGTGATGTTTGGATTACTGATTGTAAAAAAATAGTTGATTCGTGTCCAAATGATAAAGTTGTAATTAAATTCAACACGACTTATAATCAATACTTTACAAATAAAAAAGAAATAACTAAATTAACAGAAATACAAGAACCATGGTTGAAATCTTTGGAAAAACCTACTACATTGACCTTGACGGAGTCACAGACAAATGTAGAACAGGAAAAAATATAAAAGACGAGGATGGAGAAGATGTTACCGAGGTAAACATTTTCAAGTATGAAATTATAAAAATGTGTTTAGATAGAGTTTTGGCTGAGTTTGAACAAGTAGATGAAGAACTTGGTGAATTTGCACAAAACAACACAACCACATCATTTAAAATAGCATTTAATACACTAATAAAAAACCAAATATTAATAGAAGACGATGAGTAATAACGAAAACATAGAAAAATTAGAATCTGCCTTAGGTAGATTAAATAACAATGAAAGTGTTATATATTTTTTAACATATGATACTAAAACAAATGCCAGAGCATCGGTAAAATACATTTACGATTTAGCATTAACACTTAATAAAAACGGTAGAAAATCCAAAATTTTAGTTGAGGATAAAAACTATGTTGGGGTTAGTTCTTGGTTAAGTGAAGAATATAGTGAATTAGAAGTTGTATCAATCAAAGAAGATAAAGTAGAAATTAAAATTGAAGATGTTTTAGTTGTTCCCGAGTATTATGGAAACACATTACAACAATTATCAAACATTAGATGTGTTAAAGTTTTATTGGTACAACAAAAAGAGTATATGTTCGAAACATTACCAATTGGAAGTAGGTATAGTGAATATGGATTTGATAAAGTTATTACAACAACTGAAAGTGCGAAGAGATATATTTTAGATTATTTTCCTGAAAGTTTAGTTTATATTATTCCACCAATTATTGGAGATAACTTTAAACCAATTGAATTGCCATTAAAACCATATGTGGCAATTAGTTGTAGAGATAGAGCCGTACATAGAAAATTAATTTCTGAATTTTATTTAAAGTTTCCACAATTGCGTTGGATTACATTTAGAGATATGGTTCAAATGTCTTATGATGAGTTTTCAACAAATCTAAAAGAATGTATGGTATCATTATGGGTTGACGATGAAAGTACTTTTGGTACATTTCCATTAGAATCTATGAAATGTGGTGTACCTGTAGTTGGTAAAATCCCTGACACCGAACCAGATTGGTTAAGTGAAAATGGTATGTGGACATATGATGGTAATAAATTAGTTGAATTATTAGGTACATATATATTAGCTTGGATTGAAGGTATTGAATTAACTGATGAAGTTAAGGACAAAATGAAAGAAACATTACTACCTTATGAAACTGAAATAACTAAAAATAATATCCTATCAATATTTGGTTCATTAATAAATAAAAGAAATGAATCCATTCAATCAGCAATAGACAAATTAAAACAAGAAGAAACAGTATAATATGAAAAATATAACAGTAATTTTACCTTTACATAAATTAGATGACGATTATAAAGTTATGTTAGATAACGCACTATCATCTATTGAGGACTTTCACAATGATGTTAAAGTATCAATTGTTTGTCCAAGTAAATTAAAAAAAGATTTAGAGAATCTTTCTGAAAAATTAGAAATTGAAATTGTAGTTAATAAAGGTGAAACAGATTTTTGTTCACAAATCAATTTAGGTATTGATAAATGTGATACTGAATGGTTTACTATTTTAGAAGTTGATGACGAATTTAAACCTATTTGGTTAAAATCAACCAACGACTATATGAAAATATATAAAGATGTTGATGTGTTTTTACCTATTGTAAGAGACATTAATACTGATGGTAAATTTGTAAGTTTTACAAATGAATCAGCTTGGGCTTATGGGTTTACTGAAATGCAAGGGTTCATCGACAACGAAGTATTATTAGATTTTCAAAATTATCAAATAAGTGGTGGTTTATATAGAACCCAAGTTATTAAGGATAATGGTAGTTTAAAAGAAAATATTAAATTAACATTCGCATACGAATTCTTTTTAAGATTAACACACAATGGTATTAGGGTCATGACAGTTCCTAAAATCGGTTATCAACATGTTAATTTAAGAGAAGATTCATTATTTTGGAGTTACAAGAATAATGAAAAACAAAAACTGTCAGAAAATGAGGTTAAATTTTGGTTGGAAACAGCCAAGAAGGAATTCTTTTTTAAGAATAAACGAGATGTAAATTATGAAACAGTTTAAATGCCGAGACCACGAACCCAAAAAATATACTTTGGTGAGGATCAAGAAAAAGCCGTCGTTAAGTATCTAGAGAGTACCGACGAAGATGAAAGAAACAAAATATTCAACGAGTTCTTAAGAGAACCATTAGTTATTATGGTTGAGAGTATTATTAGGAGATATAAATTATATAGGAAGGATATGGAATTTGAAGAAATTCACACTGATACTATGTCTTTTTTAATTACCAAAATTAATAAATTCGACCACACAAAGAACACTAAAGCGTATTCATACTTTGGTACTATCTGTAAAAACTACCTTATGGGGGCGATACAGAAAGACACTAAAGAACAGAATAGACAAGTATCTTATGATGACATATCATCTGACATTGAAGATAGGAAAGATTTGTCTTATGTTATTGACGAACATATTATTGATTACCAAAGTGTTATAATTAAATTAACCATTTCTTTAGAAAACTTTATTGAGAAGGAAAACCTAACGGAAAACGAACAAAAATTGGGATATGCCTTGTTAGAGATTTTTAGCAATTTTGATAAAATATTCCAAGTTGGTGACGGTAATAAATTCAATAAGAACCTTATCTTACTCTCATTACGAGAAATGACCTCATTATCCACAAAAGAGATTAGAGTATCCCTAAAACGTTTTAAAAAGATGTATGATGGTATTCTGGTTGGATTTTTAGAATAAATCTATTTATTGATATGAGAACACAAAGAAACAATATTACTTTAGATGTTGATTCGGCGTTAGCCTTAATGCAGGAAATCTACAACGACGTTGTTGAGAATAGAAACACTGCGTCCCAAATTTTGAGAAAAATGATGGGATTTATGAAGGACGCCGAAGACATGAGTACAATTGGTCCTGTTATTAAAGAACAACAGAAGATATTAAACGATTGTACTGAAAAGAAAATTTCATTAGTTAAATTACAAAGCTTATTATTAAAACAAACTACAGGTGGTGGTAATGGAGGTGGTCCAATGGGTAAACTTACATTATCAGATGAAGATAGGGAGTTATTAGATAAACTGGTAAATGATGGTTCAGATAATAAACCAAGTAATTATTCATTATAATGTCATCAATAAACGATAAATTATCGGACCCAGCTTTTCAACAGAAATCAATAGAAAGAGCAGAAAATTTAAAACCTGCTGGTCCAGGTAAAATAAAGGTATTAATCAATAAAATTAAAGGAAAAATTCAAGCAATTAAGGAATTTACCGAAAAAATTAATGATGCTCCAGATTCTTTTATTGATTTTAATGGAGATGGTCCATTACTTGCGGATGCAAAAAGAAAATTAAAGAAAAAAATTACAGATTTAAAAGCTAAACATAAGAAAAAAATAGAAGGAAAATTAAAAACTGATATTTTTAGTCAAATGCTTGATTTAGTTGATACTTTTTTAAATAAAAAAAAATCTACAACTTTTACTGTTAGAAAAACTTATGGGTCTAAATTTACGACACAAAACTTTGTGTCTAAAGACAGATTACATTTTTTAGCTCATGAAGCCATTAATACAACAATAACGTCTTCTAAAAACATTGTGATGGATAATGTTAAAAATATCCTTTTTGCTGGAGATGGTATTTGTGGTTCATCAACTCCAATCTTGAATGACACATTACTCATACGTCCTGGTGAATTTGATTTTATGAATGTTTTGACTGTAAACCCAACTAGTAATAGTGGTCAAATTGTCTATGAACCACAAAACCCATCAAGGAATTTAATTAAAATGAATCGTATATTGTACAGTAGTTTCACAACACCTCAATCGGTTGAAACATCTGACGGAAAAAAACTATTTGACTTAAATTGGGGTGAAGCAAATCAAGAATTTACTTTATCTGGATTAACAGGAATGACAACCACAACTCAAACAGGTACTACTGTTGGTGGTTTTTTTAATGATTATTATAGTAATATTGAACAGTTAGATTTATCAGCGGTGGTTAAAACCGCAACGATGATGGTTTTGAAAGGTGATAAATCTGAACCCCCGTTATTTGATATCGGTATGAATGATTTAAATAGATTACTAAATAAATTGATGAAAGTTTGTAATAACCCAAGTCAAGGATTAAACCAAAGTGTGGAAAATCAATTTAATGAAGATGATGATGATATAGAATCTTTCTTTGATTTTGATGATATGGAAGGTATTGATTTAGATGATGAAGCAAATAGATTTAATAAAGTTTTAAAATTTACAGATTGTAATAATTTTACAATACCATCAAATCCATCACACTATGAAGATTTTGTGTATCTTTCAAAAAACAATTTAAATGATGCCGTAAATGACGTCTTTTTAAATGTCGCAACAACATCATATCAAGAAGCCGGTGGAACAATACCATTAGTTAATTTTCAAATATCGTTATTAAACAATTATATTTTAAACTTACCTAAAGCATTAATTGGTTCTATTTTATCACCAAAGTATATATTACCAATTGTAATAATTTATAAATATGTAAATTCAGCAGGTGGTAATGTTGTTTTATTGGCGAAAGAAATAATGAAAAAATTACATAAATTATTTTTTAAAATAATTAAGGATATTTTATGGAAATTTATAAGTGAGTTTTGGAAATTGGTTAAAAAAGATTTACTTGAATTTTTAAAAATTACAGCATATAATATATTAAAAGAAAAAATTAAAAAATATAGAGATTATATTCTTTCTATTATAAATTTATTACGTGGACTGTTGGACACAAAGCTTAATAACTGTAACGCATTATTTACTGTGATTGACAAAACAATAGATGCTGCATTATTTGGTGGACCTAATTTCCAAGTACCTGGTGTTATTGATGCATTTTCATATAAAAAACCAGGATTTAGTAATACTAGAACTATTGTCGGTATTGTAGAAGAATTAGATAAAAGAGGTGTAAACGCATCCCAACCAATATTTGGTCAAGATAATAACTTATTAACGTTTTTAAAATCAACGGTTAATGGGTACACTAAAGAAGTAAATAATAATTCATATACACACGTAGCAAATAAATTAGTCGTTCTACCTGTTGTTGGTAATGTGTTAACAATACCACCTGGTGCAATCGTGTCATATGGAGGACAAGCATAATATATGGAAAAAGAAAAAATTATAGAAGTGGTGTATGACGTCGAAAATAAATCAAATAAAGATTTATTTATCGTTGTTAATGAATTATACGAAGAATTTGAAAAGACAAAACAATTAATAATTGATTTAACAAGACATATGGAGAGTGTTGAGAGTTCATATAATAAAGTTAATAAAGAAATTGAAAAAAGGATTAAGAAATGAAAATAATTGATATTGCCATTTGTATTGATAATAATGACCCAAAAGGTATTGGTCGTATCCGTGCAGTTAGGTATAGTTCATATACGGGTCAGTTAGAAAAAGCTTTTGATTATAATGCTTGGGACGATAAAGATTTATTTACTGCAATTCCGTTTTTACCGACAAATTTAAATTTCATACCTGAAAAAGGTCAATCAGTTAAGATAATAAATTATGACACCGATAAAGATACTGTAAATCTTGAATATATTGCAGGTCCATTTACAACTGTTCACGATTATAATGGACAAACTCACTCTGCTCAACTTGAAAATACAACATACAATATTGCTGCAAAACATGGTGAAGATGTCGTTGACAAATACGGAAATTACATTAAACCAAAATCTAAAGGTTCATTAGCAAAAAAAACCGATTATGGGATTTATGGAAAATACGGTTCTGATGTTATTTTTACCGAAAACGGTGTTAATATAAGGGGTGGTAAATTATTAAGTAAATCATTTGCAACTAGTACACAAAAAAAGACATTATTAACACATCCAATAATGTCGGACAATTCATCAACAATACATTTAAAAAAATATCCAAAAAAATTAGAATATAACAATCAAGATGTTATCACTAGCAACTTACAAATCCAACAAATTAAATACTTTATTGAGTATGATATTAGTAATTTTTTAGGTGGTGGAGTTGATATTAAATTTTATGTTTATGACACTAAGAATGCAGGGCCACAATTTGTAAGTTCAAATTCAAAATTGGAAGACGTTGAATTAACTACCGGTTGTACGTTAATTAACTTATATAACATTAATAATGGAGTGACGACATCTACCGACCCGACTCTTTTGTTTACCGCTGCGGATTTAAAAGAAGCATGTGTTAATATACGATTGAATCTTTATAAATTACATCATGATGGATTAAATTACTTTAACCCAATCTATAGTGAAACTGAAATGCATCCATTTTATTTTAGATATTGTAAAAAATCTAAAAATGAAAAAACATTATCAGTAAATGAACAAACTAATAGAAAAACTCTATTAACAAATGTTACTTTTGGTAAAAAAATTCAGGAAGGTATTGTTTTCTCAAAATCAAGTGTTGATGCTCCGACCGTAACTAGTGTAGTTAAAAAGAACGTTTTAGAGGAAAGTATGGATAATGTTGAACAAACATTTGCCGCGGTTAAATCTGACAAGATTTATTTAATATCAACGGACACTAACGAATATAATATACCGATTGATTTCACCAAAATTGACACGTACGAACCCACTCACGAGAATTATATTAAAGATATTGAACCTAATACATACGCGTTAGTTAGAGGTGAGGTTTTAATAGATGTACTTCAATCAATGATTAAATTAATCACCAGCCACCAACATAATTTGATGGGACCTTTAGTTCAAACTGACCCAAGTTTTGTTAATTTAATGAAAAAAATATCAACTTTGGAAAATGACATGCTGAACAAGTCGATTAGAACCAATTAATTTGATATTTATAATAAAAAAGAGATGTCATATTTCCGTTCCTATTTTGAAAAGAATAATACTATTGTAAAGGATTCACAGGTAAACACCGCAAAAAACCCAACAACTGAGATTTTTTATGGTTCCGCATTTTCTAAATTTCTATTTAAAGTTGACTTTACCGATTTAAAAAATAAAGTCAATAGTGGTGAATTAGTGGTAGATTCTAACACCAGACATACTTTACATTTAACAAATACAATTTTTGGTGACGAGGGTCAAAAAGGTTTAAATAGAACTACTAGTAGAGATAGAACAAGTTCATTTGATTTAATAGTGTTCGGTTTGGGTCAATATTGGGATGAAGGTTTAGGGTATGATTACTCTGATTCCGGTTATGACTTTGTAACTGGAAATAGAACGTTTGATGAAAGGCCGTCAAATTGGTTTTATAGAACAACATTAAATCAATGGCCGACTGCGGGAGTATTTCATGATTCTCCAACAATTATTTCAGGATATACAGGTAATAAAATACATATGGATAATGGTAATGAAAACATTGATTTTGATATTACTCCCTATGTAAATGGTATTATTTCAGGTGACACAAATCATGGTTTAGGATTATCGTTCGCCGTTGTTTATCAATATTTAACACCGGATAGGGACCAATCAGTTGCATTTTTTACCAAATACACACAAACATTCTTTGAGCCATATGTTGACTCTCATTTTGAGGATACCATAATGGACAATAGAAATAATTTTGTTGAGAAAATAGAACAGAATTTATATCTATACGTTACAAAAGGAACCAATTTTTATAATTTAGATTCTACACCAACGGTTGACATACTTGATTCTAACGGTAGTGTTATTACAGGTCTTTCAGGTTTAACCACAACATTAATTAGAAAAGGTGTTTATAAAGTTACATTTACAATAACCACGCCAGAATGTGACGGAAAGAAATTCTTCACAGACCATTGGAAAGATGTGGTTTTAGATGGTAATACAATTTCAGGTGAAATAACTCAAAAATTCATTCCAAAACCATACACTGCAGGATTTACAATTGGTGAAAACCAAACAGAATTACAAAGATATGCTATCCAATTTTTTGGAATTAAACAAAATGAAAAAATTATAAGTGGTGAAATAAGAAAGGTAGTTGTCACGTTTAAATCTATTGACGTACCTAAAACAGTATTATTAGATGAGGTTTATTATAGAATTTATATCGAAGAAGGCGCGACTCAAGTAATTGTACACGATTGGACGTTATTAGATAAAACGAATGAAAACTCATTCCAATTAGATAGTTCTTATTTAATACCAAGACAGTATTTCCTACAGATTAAAGGAAAAACCCATACTGAAGAGATATACTACAAAGAATCAATAAATTTTGAAATCGTATCAGAAAAATAAAATATTTATTAACATGACGAAAATTATAATCAGTGAAGCTCAATTAAAGAAAATAGTTGAAAATCAAACATCTAACGATGGAACATATATGGTTTTAAGTAACCTACTTCAAATGAAAAATGACATTGAAACCATTTTACATTATAAACATCACGAACAATTTGTTAATTTAGTTACTGGTGAACATGCTTGGGCTGGTGACCATATTTCAACATCTAAGGATGACGTACAAGAAGTGGCTAATTTCATTAGAGGATATTTTGATCAAAAGAATATTAACGAGGAAACAGAACTTAACGAGAAGTGTTGGGACGGTTACAAACAAGTTGGTAGTAAGAAGAAAAATGGTAAAATGGTACCGAATTGTGTACCTGTAAGTGAAGCAAGTAGTCCTGCTCAACAATCCGCAATTGCCATCAATATGAAGAAAAAAGGTGTTGAATCTAAAAATGAGTCATATGGTGAAATAGACGAAAGTAAAAATACACCAACAAATCCAAAATTATGGGCGTCATCATTAGCTTGGGCGAGGTCAAAATATGATGTTTGTCCAAGTGCATATTGTAATGGTGCGGCCGCAAAACATTATAAATCAAAAGGTGGTGGTTGGAGAAAATCTAAATAGATGAACTTACAAGAGAACATACAAAGGATTAAGCAAATGATGATTTCTGAGGAGATGGTACAATCTGATGCTTGGAAATCTTTAAAAAAGACATTGGACGTTCTTAAAAATAAGAAAAAAGTTTTATTATTAAGTTGTTCTAATAGACATAATTGGGACAAAAATGATATTGATATACCAAAATCTAAAATGATTGCGATGTATCTTAAGGATGAATTGGGTAATAAGTCAACATTAATAGATGTTTCTGAACTAAATATAGTTCCTTGTGAGGGTAATGTATCAAGGAAGGACGGTAATGGTTGTGGGGTCTTAAAGGCTAAATTAAAAGATAAAGATAAAAACCCAAGTGGACACCATAGATGTTGGGCTAGTATTAATAACCCAAAGGACGAACTTTGGAAAATAAGTAAAGAATTATTTGAATCTGATGCAGTTGTATTTTTCAGTTCAATTAGATGGGGACAAACAAATATGTTTTATCAAAACCTAATTGAAAGATTAACTTGGATTGAGAATAGACACGAGACATTAGGTGAATCAAATCTTGTTAAAGATATAGAGACAGGTTTTATATGTACAGGTCAAAATTTTAATGGTTCTAATGTAAATGATTTACAAAAGAAAATTCATGAATTTTATGGGTTTAAAACAAATAATGACTTATATTGGAATTGGCAATACACCAAAGATGTTTATGATGAGACACAAAAATCATATAAAGATTCACATAAAAAGTTTATAAAAGATACTAAATTATAATATGAAAATAATTGTTTCAAAAGAAGATAAAAAATATATTGAAGAATCTATAAAATCTGGTGAGGTTCTAAAAGAAGATTTACGCAGATGGTTTAAAGAGAAGTGGGTAGATGTTAGTAAAAAAGTAGATGGTAAACATCCTCCATGTGGTAGAAAAGATGTGGATGGTAAATCATATCCAAAATGTAGACCATCTAAAAAAGTTTCAAAAGAAACTCCAAAAGTTGCATCTTCATATGATAAAAAAGAAAAGAAGGCTATGACATCACAAAAAAGAAGAGCCGAAAAGAAAGACCCAAAAGTAGGTAAGGGTAATAAACCAACAATGACTAAATTTGATGAGAGTATGGAAAAAAAATTAATTATACAAATAACGGAAGATCAATTCCAAAGATTATTTGAATACAATGAAGAAACTCCCGTATTAATATACGAAGATGAGGACGGTTCTGTTGAAAACACCAATTTTGAATATAACGGTGGTTTATTAAATGAAGCAGAATACCAAGGACGTAAAGTTCAATTAGGTAAAATCATGCAAGGGGATGTAAAGAAATCTAAAGTTTATGTTAAGAATGACAAAGGTAAAGTCGTTAAAGTAAACTTTGGTTTTGGTGGTAAATCCGCTAAAGGTAAACGAATGGTTATTAAGAAAAACAACCCTGCAAGACGCAAATCATTCAGAGCACGTATGAATTGTGATAACCCAGGTCCACGTTGGAAACCAAGGTACTGGAGTTGCCGTAGCTGGTAATTATATTAATTTTTGATTTGATATGAAATATATCCTATCTGACGCATAGAGACCTTTAGGGTGAGCCTCTTTCTTTTCCACTAACTTACCCATCTGAATCAATTGGGTGTGATTTTTGAGGTCTATACCCACCAAAAACCGACCTCCTTCCTTTTCGTAGGTTGTCTCACGGATATACTTACCCTCATCGTCCATTTTAAGGTGTTCAATCATCATATCTTTCTTGTTTTTACAAGAAATTCCCCTCTCATCAATGAGTTTGGTCAATACGTCCAATCTTAATATTTCATAGTTAATTTCTAACATAATAGCAAATATAAGTAATATTCTGGAATATACCAAAAATAAAAAACCCCCGTATTTCTACGAGGGTTTCTCATTATGTTAATCCTAAGATTATCTTAATGTATTCATATCAAATGTTGTGATACCTTGTACATCAATAATCCCGAAGTACCTGTTATTCACCATTTTTTTCGCGTAACGAGTCATGATACCTTTGATAGGAGTCATTGTGAAAGGATTGTACATTGTTGGAGTCAATTGTAATGGCACATATGGTGCGTATACATAACCTGCATCCAATAAAGATTTTCCTTTATGACCAATCAAGATTTTGTTAGCTGGGAAGTAAGGATCACGGTAAACTTGGTAGCGACCTGCCAAAGAACCGATTTTTTCAATACCCATGTTGTAAGAATCTTGCTCAGGAGCTGCGTTTGATACGTGGAAATATTCCAAATCATCAAATACTGCAGAAACTTCAGAAGAAACTACTACCCAGTTTGCACCACCTCTTAAGGTTGTTTTATGGATTTGAGCTGAAATTTGGTTAACTTTAGTAACTAAAGTTTGGTTCCAGTCTTTTTGTGTGTAACCTTGTAAAGTTGCACCACCAGTTCCTCCGTATTTCCAACCATTGTAATCCCATTTAGCTTTCCATGCTGCACCTTTACGTAAATCACGTAAGATTTCACGGTCAACTTCAGCTGCGATTTGCTCAGATAATAAAGCTGTTAATTCAGCTTCAGCATCGATGTTGTGGAATGCACTAACGTCTTGAGCCAATTCAGGAGACCAGCTAGCTCTTAATTTTCTTTCAGTTACAGAAACTGTTACTGATTCTAAATCAAAAGATACCTCACCGATTTGATCTTCAAATTCTAAAGATGCGTATTGACGGTAAGTAACTGCGAAGTCACCAGCCGCTAATGTTGATCCAGCAACAGTGTAATCAGTGAAACCTGCAGTAGCACTGTAAGATTGTAAATCTACATTAATGTAGATGATACCGTTAGCGTCACAAATGTCATTGAATTGACCTGTAACACCTGCAGTTTTCTTACCGTATTCAACAATACCTTTACCGTACTTTTGAGTTACGATATTGATTGGTAAATCACCAGATTTTACTTGACTACAAGTAACTTGTAAAGAAGCTAAGAACTCTTCAGTGTCCATTTCTTGACCATTAGGTCCAGCTAATTTACCAGCACCTATTGCTGTAAAACCAGAAACTGATAAAATTACATTTGAAACTGTAACACCTGTAGCAATTGCACTTTTTGTAGATGCAACACCTTCACTGAATGTAACCATTTCAATAACTGAAGCGGTTTCAACTGAGAAAGAACCTTTTGAATAATCAAAAAGACCTTGGTTGTTAGAATCACTATTCTCGTAGAAACGATCGTAAAGATTCTTAGCACCTGTGTTATAACCATCAGTTGTAGCACCTGTACTTGGGTATCCATAAGGAGAATAGTGATTATTACTATTATCTCTTTCTTGGATTTTAGGTACAAAGAAGAACAATTTACCAATTGGTAAGTTCATTGCTTGTACTGATACGATGTCATTCGCTAATAATTTAGAGAATACACGACGGATAATAGGGAAAACTACAGTTTCAAAAGAACCTGAAGAATCTGCCACAGCCGCTTCGTTAATCAAATATGACGCTTGGTTTTCATACAATTGCGCGATATTATCTTTTTGGTGACCTTCTAAGTTTTCTAAGAAACCTAATTCGTCCCATTTTTTAATGGTATCTTCCTTGATAACACGTAAATGTTTTAATCCGATGTTACCAACCATACCTGATTCTAATAATGCTCCCATTTTTAAAATATTTTGTTTTTTTTAGTTTATTTTATTTTTGTCATCAAATCTTTCATTCTTTTGAACTGTGGATTTTCGTAAGCTTTTGACTCAGCTAAAACCTCAGTAGAAGTAGATGTTGATGGCATGTTAGTGATTTTTTCAGCCACTGATTCAGTTACAGTTGTTTTAGTACCTAATTCAGTTTTTATTGTGTTGAATAAAGTTTTAGCTTCATTCATAGAAGAAATAGAATCAAATCTCTTTAAAATATTCAATTTCTCTTGTTTTGTTGTAGAATGTTCAGTGAATAAACGAGTAGCATAAGCTAAGTTTGCGTTGAATACGGCAACTTCATTAAGCTTGTCTTTGAAAAGAATTAAAGCTTTCTTGTATTCAGAATTTTGTTTCTTCAACTTTTCAACTTCTTCGTTCATTTCATGACGACCTGCTTTATATTTTTTACCTTGGTCGGCTGGTTTTCTAACATCGTTACCCAATGTTCTTGCAGCTTCACCAACTTCAACTTCTTTAGATTCACCTTCAGAAGCTTCCACTTCCTTAACTTCATCTTCGTCTTCTTCTTCACCTAACTCAATTTCATATAAAGTTTCATCCATATCAGTATCGTCAGAAGTTTCGTCAGTTTTTTTATCTAAATCTGTGTCCATTTCAGAACCCATATCAGTATCTAAATCTGTATCCATATCTGTATCAACTTCAGGAGTTTCCTCACTATCAAGTTTGATGATATACTCATCTTGACCGTTAGCAAATTCAACGTTATTACCATCTTTCTTAACTACAATACCATCTTCTGGTTTCATAGCTTTAAAAACTTTAAGAACTTCTTCATCAGAAGCACCTGTCATGTCCATAACGTCTTCGTCATCGGTTCCTTCTTCTGCAGATGGTTCAGTACCTAAATCATCCATAGATGTGTCGGCATCGTCGCCAGCTTCAGAATCTAAATCATCGATTCCTTTACTTGGTTCATTATCGAGGTCTGTGTCATCATTATCAACATCAGTATCAGCATCTTCACCATCGGTGTCGGCTTCATCATCTGTTGTTACATCTTTTTCCTCTTCGTCAGGTTTAGTTTCATCTTCAGGTTGTTCACCCATTGGATCTAACTTCTCCTCTTCTTCTAATGATTCTTTAAGCAAGTCGCTTAGTTCTTGTTTCATTGTTGAAGCAAGTATACCTTTTGCATTTTGCTTAACAGCTTCTTCAAGGTTTTGCACTTGAAGTAACGCTTGTTCTAAAATAGATTTTTCGCTCATTTGTAAAATTTGTTGTTTTATTACCTTATAAATACTTGGAAATTTGGAAAAATTGACTATTTCAATATTCCCACCCCTAATTAATTAATTATTTAGATAGAAATGTATCTAATCTACCCATTAGTTTTTTCATTCTGTCCTCGACTACGGGTTTCTCAACTGTTGATTCTTGGTATTGGTCTCTTTCAGATGGGTCACTAAAAACATATGCCCCAGGTGTAGATGGAGATGAAACTAAATCAAAACAAACTAATTCAAAATCGTCTTGTACAATGTTCTCACCTTTAACTTGTTTAAGTGAACCTACACCACGAGAAGATATACCTAAAGTTGCTCCGTTCATTAATAACATCGCAGCTTGGTCTCCTTTGGTAGAAACAATACCCATCTTCTTCCAACCTGGAGAAGTGAATAATTTAATTTTACCCATAAGGATTTTACCATCCCACCATGTCTCTAGAATTGAATGTGAAATTCTATCTAAATCAATAAGTGATGATGTTGGGTGATTTAACTCATTTAAAGCTCCACCCTTCTTAATAATTGTTTGGTATTTCTCGTTTTCTCTCTTAAGTAACATCTCAGGATAAATCCTTCCATTCTTATTTGGAGTGTCGTATTTTTGTAAAACAGCATAAAGAATCATGTCCTGTGAGAAGTCCATGTTCTTCATTTCTGAAATTATTTTTTTATTTTCGTCTGGAGATACGTGACCAGCATCGTATTCGATTAATAATCCTCTGCCGGTTTCTTTTGGTCCTAATACCTTCATTTATAGTTTTTATTACTATAAATACATCAATATCTAACTTATTTCTTTGTTTTGTAAAAATTGAATAGTTTTTTATCAGATAACCCCTCATCTACAATATGTTCGAATAAATCATTAATGATTAATTTAACATCTTTTGATTTAATATCGAATTGATTGTTAACATATAATGTTACTTCCAAATTCATAAAGGACCTCTTTTCTAACTTAATTCCTTTAGTTCTAACATCTAAATCAACAATAGATTGGTCTTTAAAATACGGACTTTTTAAGTTGTATATTATTTCTTTAACCTTTCTTCTTGATTTTCCAATCAAATGGTTAAAGTCGTCCGTTTCGTTTTCGGGTTGTAACCACGAATTTAATTTAAGATATATGGTTTTCAGATTTTTAAAATCTACAGTACCATAACCGATTTTTACTTCATTGTATGTTCCCAATGGAATATACTTACCAATTTTCATTATAATTTCATATTATTTTTATTTTATGGTGTTTTATAAAAAATAAATAAAATATTTGATTATTCCAAAAATACTTTCATATATTTGTAATATATTTATTTATATATGATTATAATTGATTTACAAAAAGAGAAAAGTATTGAAACTGCTTTAAGAACTTATAAACAAAAAGTTCAAAAAACAAAACAAGTTCAAAAATTAAGAGAAAGACAGGAGTTTGTAAAACCCTCTGTTAAAAAAAGAACTGAAAGATTGAAAGCGGTTTATATACAACAAAAAAGAAATGGACTTAATTAAGTCCATTTTTTAATTCTGTTAATCTGTAGTAATTTAATTTAGATGGGAACATTTCGTTAACCTCATCTTTTACCTTCTTTAATTTAGTTGATAAATCAGTTTCATTTGATTCACTTATAAGTGTAGATACTTGATTGATGATAGATTCCTTTAATTCAGTTGTTTTAGTTAATATATCTTCATGAGATAAAGAAAGGATGTTCTTTAACTCTTCTTTTTGTTGTTCCGATAATGTATTAGAATAAAGAACATTAAAGTTATTTGTTAAAACCGCATTTAATAAATTTTCATTTGGAATTAATGTTGAATCTTTAGATTCTTTGATTTCCTTTTTAGTTGTTAAATGTTCTACTAATTTCTTTTTCGCTTTTACTTTCTTTTCAATATTTGATAAACTATCATTTTCAGTTAAAACGTCTAATGAATTGTATATTTCGTTTTCATTGATTGATTCCACATTAATCATTTTATTTAATGATGTGCAGAAATTACTCAACTCACCCATTTGTTGTTTTAAGATGTTAATAACACCCTCAACAAATAACTGTGCAGTTTCTTTGTCGTCAATATATTTGTTTTCAATTTCTTCATAAAACAAATACATTTCTTTAAAATCTTTGTTTTCTTTAATTGTAGTTAAAATATCTTTAATCTCTGCTTTATTTTCATTAGCATAAGATTCAGTTAATTTAGTTAATAATTTACTTTTTATTAATCCGAATTTGTTCATTTTTAGTCATTTAAAATATCCTTCAATTTATTCTCTATCTCATAAATATTCTGTTGTGCGCGTTTCATATCAAATAGTGCACTAAAATCTTCTTTTTCTTCACCTAACATACCTAATATCTTTGATTTCTTTGATTTAGATTCACTTAATGGTGGTTCTCCTCCGCCTGCCGGTGATGTTGGTTCAGGTGATTCACCTCCACCCATATCCATACCACCTCCACCAGGATTTTCACCACCTAAGGCTCCTGCGGCTTCAAGTTTTTCTCTTTCTTCTTCAGGGATTCCGTATTTGGAATCAACCTCATCGAACACACCTGATCGTTTAATAATATTCTGTGTATTAGTTAATTCAAAACCTATAGCTCTTTCTAAACGTTGTTGTTGTAAATCAAGTACGACTTCACTGTCACTAAATCCTAAAATATTCTTCTTTGCCCATGTATGCGACACAGGCAAGATACCAACTTGAGACTGGTCGGAAGTCGCATCTTTGTAAAGTGTTACCTTTTCCTTCCACTGCTCTAGTCTTAACAAATCAGACTGTGCTGATGGGTTAGTTAATGATAAAGTAAAATTATTCAATTCATCTTCCATACCTAGAAGATATAAATGAATTAATGCAACTTTATTTAACTCTTGTATTAATGATTTTTGTATTTTATTAATTGTTCTTGCAAAACGAATATCCATTAATGCAAGATTTTTTCCATCACCAACCACTTCTTCAAATCCTAAAAATGCTTTAGGAATACGAAGTGCTGCCAACATTTTCTTTTGGATATATTCAATATCCGCAATTTCACCTAAGTTTTGTGCACCAGGTAAAGTTTCAATTGGCATTGTTTGTGACGCATCACGAACAGGAACAAAATAATCTTGGTCAACCGCCATTTGGTTATATCTCATATCTACCTGACCATTACGTGGATCTGAAATAGGACTACGTTTAAATTTATTGGCAACTTTTTGTACGTAAGATTCAATATCTTTATCGTCCATATTACCAACAAATATTTTAAACACACGTCTTTCAGGTGCTCTTGATGTTCTATAGATTAACATAGCATCTTCAGCAAGTAAAAGTTGTTTCCAAATTCTTCTAATCTTATCTAACATAGAAGTACCGTATGGTAATTTTCTATCGTCACCTAATAATCTAAAGTGAGCAACTTCCCACGCTTGAAATTCTAAATCTTTATTCTTCCATTGGAATCTTAATTCACGTGTTGGAACTTTAATATCATGAGGACCAGATGTTTTAGCAGATGCTCCTTCAATTCTTTCAATCTCAATATTTGGTAATTGTTGAACTCCAACAATACCTTTTTCAGGGTCTATCTTTAAATAAACAAAATCATCACCATACTTTGACATACCACGAGCCCACATTTGTAGGTTAGTATTGATGTCCATTTTTGTATGGAATAAATCTTCAAGTATTGATTTGATTCTATCCGATTCAGAATATATGGTAAGGATTTCACCCTTTTCTGACATTGTAGTTGATTCTTCAGCGTATATGTCTAACGCCGCCGAAACTTCAGGAGTAAACTCCATAGATTCATAGTCGTAGTATGCTGCCATTCTATTCGGTTCATAATAAACCGATTGGTTATAGAGAGATTGATCTAATTTTGTCCATTTGTCAGCGATATATTGACTCTGTTGAGCCTGTAACATTGCCTTCTCATAATCTTCTCTACTATCCGTTTTTAATAATTCATCTTTGTTGAAATTGAATGATGGTGCCTGGTCAGCTTTAACTTGACCCGGAAAACCAAACATTCTTGTTAGTTTCTGAAAGACGGTAGGATTTTGATTTGCCATTCTATATAAATACTTTTCTTTATAATATAAACTAAATATTTGGTATTTGGAATATTATTTACTCTTTCCAAATAACCACATATGTTCTTTATATGCGTCTTTAGGTACGTTTGTTGGGTTGTCTTTGTGATAAATGTCGTTAGTGTCCATACCCATAGCCCCTATTTGGTCAAAAGATGAACCATAAGAATAATGAGTTTTAGCGGGTTCGTAAGTTCTTTCAGACATAACCCACGAATCTATCATTGCTTTATTTTTTGAATCACTTTTCTGTAATTGACTGAATGAAATGTCGCCAGCATATAATGCCATAGACATACTCATTATTGAGTCATCGTGCATTCCTTTCATATGGTCAGGTCTTCCGTTCAGATAAACAAAGGTATTAAGTTCATTTAATAATCTACTAGACCTTACTAAAAATCCTTTTCTAAGTTGTTCTTCAAAGGCGGCCACGATTTGAGTTCTTTTATTATTAAAGCTAATCCCTGGTATTTTATCTAAAGCCTTTTTATTGTACTCCCAAATGTTCTGTGTATTAATACCGTCAATGAATAAACTTTTATAATTCATTTCTTGTAACTTTCTAGATGTTGCAACTCCCATACCACCTGTGATATCGATTACAATAAACGCATCATATAAGATACCCCATTTGTATGCAATATTTGCCAAATCATCTGGAGGTATTTTACCAATATATTCAACAACTTGTTCTCTATCGTCAAAATCAATAATATTAATTGACGAAAAGTCCTCACTATCCCCTCTACTAACATCTACACCCATAATATAACGATGACCTTCAATTGGTTCTTTCCATTGCCAAAAAGTACCTTGCATGTATTTTTCTTTAGGAATACGAATCATATTCTTTGCTATGTTCTCTTGGATATCGGTAGGTATAACCCCATCACCTGAACCTAAGAAATCACATTCCAACTCCTGAGCAATTTTACGTCTATCATATTTAAATTTCTTAGACATAGATTCAAACCAAGATGAAAATGGTTTATAACCATCCTCAATTAGTTTATTATACTCTTTCATATCAAAATCGTGTAGAACAACTTCATCATCATTATATTGTTCTCTATTCAACATGTAGTGACAGATGTCCTGACACTTAACCCAACGTAAATCTTTGGTATAACGAGGGTCTTTAAACCATCTTAAGTCGGTTATATGGAAATCATTGATTCCGCGTAATGCTTGGTCGTAAACACCGTAATAGATAGCGTCATAACCATTTGGTGTGGAGATAAGAATAATCTTACCACCCGTTGATAGGGACGCCATAGATGCCGCCCAAAAATCATCTCCCGCTTCAATATATGCCGCCTCATCAAATACAAGTATGGTAGGTGTATAACCACGAAGGGCATCTGCGGATGTTGCAACCGCCTTAACCTCACAACCATTATTTAATCTAAATCTACTCTCTGAGTTTTTATCAGGTGAGAACCCAACATTAATCCATTCGGGCCATTGTTCTATAAAATGTCTAACCTTATTGGCCATCTCCACGGCGGTATCACGTTTGTTTGCAATAAGAAGAACTCTCTCAGGATTATCTGGTTTTGCTAATTGTAATTTTTTGGATAACCAAGCGGCTGTTACCGTAGTAACACCGGCTTGTCTATACTTTCTTGTAATGTTTTCGTTGTAATTTTCGTAATCGTTAATTAATTGAATTTGGTCCTCAAACAAATCCATAGGAACATACTTCTTCTGTGTATTATCAAATGTTTGAAGATATGTTCTAAGGGCGTATGGGGTATCTTTAATAATCTTAGCATACTCCATTAATTGTTCTGCTCTGGTATTCATATATGTATAAATACAAAAAAAGGTGGTTATTGTAAACCACCTTTGTATTATTTCGTAGGTTTGTCTAAACCCAACTCTTTAAAGAGGTCATCATCGTCGTCCTCTTCATCATTATCATTAGATAAACTAATACCAGGTATTCCTGATATAAAATCTTTCAATTCGTCATTATCGGTTTCGTCTGAAACATTATTTAAATCCTCATCAAATTCGGCCATTGTCTGTTCGTAATCGTAATTGTTAATATCCTCTTCAATTGCTCTTACTAAGGTTTCCATTAAACGGTTCCCATTTTCAGAATTAGAAACGACTTCTTTCATAAACACTAAAAATTCTTTTGCTGGTTTTTTAAAAATATGTTGGAAAACCATTAGTTGTATAACTGATTTTGTTTCATCCGTTAATACATCTTCAGGAAATTTAGACCTAATTCTGTCCCAAATTGCAGGTCCTAAACGTAAGTCCCACATTTCCTTTTCTAATGTATCTTCACTATCTTCAACATCTGTAAAATCTTCTTCATTACCTTCTTCATCTCTTTTTCTACCTTGTAAAGCAACTAATTCTAATGTTCCTTTAATTAATTCATGTATTAAAACTGGAAAGTTTACCGCTCTTGCTTTAACTGTCGGTGGGTCTGTTTGTCTATCAACATCTTCTCTACCTGCAATTGCACCTGATTGTCCCATTGCTTTCATTGTTTCATCAGGTAATTGCCAATATAATGTGTCATTTACTGACATCATAATACCGTACAATCCGATGATTCTATCATTACCAATTATTTGTCTAACTCTATCTTCAACATAATGATACATATAGTGACCTCTCTTAGAAGCACCTTGTATAATTGTGTTAATAAATCTTCTTTTTGCTTTCTCTAAATTTAATTCTTCTAAATTATTAACAATTTCAATTTCATTACCAAAATTCATTTCTTCTTCACCACCCTCTTCTTCACCACCCTCTTCTTCACCACCCTCTTCTTCATCGTGACCAAAATCTTCAGGGTTAAATTCACCCATACCAATGATTTTAGCATCAAATTGAACTGAACCATCTGGTATACCTAATTCTTTTTTAACTAAATCTACCGCTAATGATTCTAATTCTCCTCTATGATTTTGTTCAAATGATAAAATTTGATTGTGAGCACTCATCATTTGTTGCATTAATGGAGTCATACCTTGCATACCACTTACTGTCGCATTGGTACCAGTATATTGTCTCATTTTTTCAACAACTTGTTTGTATCTTTCCGATGCTAAAAGTTCTTGGAAGTTCTTATTAGGTTCATCACCTGTCTCAGGAAAAGGTACCTTCTTCAACGGAGTTTCTCCCGATGATAATTTATCTTGTATTCCTTGGTCAGGTCTATCTTGTGAATCAAAGTCCATTGGCATTTCGTTCAAATTTTCTTTGATTAAAGATAAGAGTTTTTTCTTAGAAATCCTCATGATTACTTAACTTTTTTTTCTTCTGCGATTTTAGCCTTTGGTTTTGGGTTTGGTCCCGGTCCAGGTTGAAAAGGAGTTTTTCGTGGGTCTTCTCTTCTTGTTGGAGTTGGTCTTGTACCAGGTTTTGTTGATGGTGCTGGTTTTGATGGTGCAGTTTTTGGTTCCGCATCAACAATAGCATCATAAGACATAAACTCAGGAATACCGTTGTGCCCTTTTTTAACTTTAGGTCCGTGTTGAACCATCGTATTTGACTCGGTAAGTTTAGTTTGGATAAGTTCCATAATTTCGTTTTTAGACGTAAAACTATGAAATTCTTTGTTCTCCACCAAACCTCTAACCCAATTTTTTACTTCTTTAACATCTTCTTTTTTACACTTACATTTAGATTCTACCTTTCCACAATCATCACATTTTTTAATGTTTTTAAGTTGTGGGAAATCTTCTTTAGATTTCTCTAATGCCTTTTCACTTCTTTTATTGTGATAATCTCCCTCTTCTACTTCACCTTCTTTCTTTTCTTTTTTCTTATTGTAACCATTAAAATCTGGACTAGGTCGTTTTGAAACTACATATCCTTTTTTCTTTTTTTCTTTTGATTCATTATTTTTCTTCCAACTATTGACAAAATCTTCATGTGCTTTATCAATTTCATGGTCCTCAGGTTCTCTACCTAAATCTTTACTTAATTTATCTTTAATTACACCAAGCATAAGACCGTTTAATGATTCATCCACTTCTCCCTCTTCAGTTTCACCTTCTTCCTTTTTCTTAGGAGTAGATTTCTTTTTAGGAGAACTTGGTTTTTTAGGTAATCCACCAAATACAGATGAACTACTTGATTTTAAACCTTTTACAGTTAAACCCATATCAGCCTCATTTACATCTTCTTTAGATTCACCTTTCTTTTCTTTATTTAAAATTGCAAAGTCATCAGCATCAATTTTACCATTGTCGTTCTTATCTATTTTCTTTTGGTCACCTTTTAATTCCTCTTCAACCTCAACCTCAGTATTTGGGTCATTTGCCAAATCTTTTAATTTTTGATCTGTTTTTAATTTGTCAGCATCAATAACAATTCTTTCATGTAAATCTGAAAGTTGTTTATCACTAAATCTAACCAATGTTTTTTCAGAAAATCCTTCTTTAATTAACTGACTAACTATAACGTCTCTTTTCATAATTCTTTGATTTTAATTTCTTCGTTTAATAAACTATAATTCCTATTTTTTAATTTTTTTGTGACAGATTCAATTGGTTCCCCGAATTTAAATGTTAATCTTTCAAATTCGTTATCAAAATCGAACTTTTCCCATGCCAATGATATTACACCATCTACGGCATCAATAACTCCGAAAAAATCGGAGTTTTGTATAAGTTCTAATTGTAAATCTGTATCTTTCAATAATCCAACTACATCAACATATTCGACGTCAGGTGATTTAGACCTTGAGATAGACGATGCAGGTATTGCAAACCAATCTCCCATGTCAATTTCGGTACTTTCACTGAATACGAATTCGTACTGTTTTTGACCTTTGTAATCCGAACCGATTTCATTGACATATATAAGATGCATTTATTTAAAATATTTGTGTAAAGTTTGACTAATACTACTGTTAATTTCGTTCTTGATTTCATCTAAATCAAGTTCTTGAATATTATCTTCACTATATTCATCACCTGTTTCTTTAATTGAGTATTTTGATAAATCAATTTCATCCGTATCCATCGGTGTATTAACAAACTCGTCTAATGAACCCATAGCATCATATTCATTCATTTCAGCTTCAGGCTCTACAGCCGGTTCCTCAGAAGAAACTTCTGCACTTGGTTCTTCTGAACCCATTTCACCTTCTTCTCTTTCGAATTTCTTACCTATTTCTTCAATATCTTCATCAGATAATTTATCTAAATCAACTGCGGAAATAATCATGTTTAAAATGTATTTGATATCGTCACTTTCCATTCTATCATGTAAATCTCTTAATTCTTGACCCAATTTACCTGCATATTTTTGAGCTTCAGCCATATAACTTGAACGTTTTCCCATATCATCTCCACCATCTGTTGGAGGTGTTTCTGAAGGTACTGAACTACCGTCTGTTGGTGCAGCATCGGGAGCTGGTTGAGTTGACATATCGTCTACCGGTGCCTCAGGAGCATCCATAGATGGTTCCGGCATTGGCATTTCTTCTTGTGGTTTGTTTTGTTTTAAAACATACTTTGTTGCTTCTTGTAATTCGTCTTGACCTTTTAACAACTCAAGCCTCTTAAAAGCATCACCATAAGATGAAAATTTGTTTTTGTTTTTCATAAACATTCCACCGATGTAATCAAGTGATTGCTCATTTAAACCTCTTTTAACATAGTATGCGTCTTTCTCTCTCACAATACCATATACACCACCTGTTTTTGATTCCTGAACTAATTCAGCCTTCATAGATGATGATTTCTTATTATTGTTGTAGTAAGTTAACTCAAGAATTCTTTTTAATTTCTCGTCTGAGTTAAGTTTTTCACTACCAAGTGGTTTTAATTCTGCCATTTTATAAATTGTTAGATATACTTATTCTTATCCTATAAATACATAGATATATAGAAAAAAATAGGTATAGTTATTGTTCTACAGACAATTTTTTATCTGTTAGTGTTATTTTAAGTTTTAATAATTTCCCTATGTATCCGTTTCGTCTCAATAATTTGAATGTTAGATTCTCATATGAGTACTCCCCACCTGAATCTAATCCACTTTGTCTAAACGATTTAATCTTAGTTCTGATTTTCTCAATATCATTTAATACATCCATACCCTTCTCTCCTTTCCCAATGATATTATCAATTTTCTTCATATATTCTTCCGCCTTTTGAAGAATCATTCTATCATCAATATTAGGATTCTTTTGTTCTGGTTCAATAATCCATTTGTTATGTAAGATTGAATAAACCCCCGATGAGATATGTTCTTCATTGACGTCCTGTACGTATAATTCAACATCATAACCTTTAATTACAATATTGTGTTTTTCATTCCAAATGTTCTTTTTAGCATCAAAAAACTCTTTAAGAATTTCAGAATTGTATTTAGATTCTTTATAATCAATTACAATATGTAGGTCAACATCGGAAAAATTTGACCAATTGTAATTAGCCAATGAACCAGTTAAAACAATATCATGTATGAAAAATTCAACTCCAAGGGATTCAATAAAGTCATCTGAAATTTTTAATAATGCGATTTTAATATCATCACGCATCATAAATTTACCTTTATCTTCCTCAAAAATTTGATTAGATAAGGTATCCTTAGATTTAAAAGATTTGATAATTTTCTTATCTCCCTTTTTATCTTCAATTAGTTCTTCAAATAAACTCATCCTTGTTTTGTATACTTATGACTTTTGGCGATATTCTCGTTGAAGTATTTTCCGTGGGATTCAGCTAACCTAAATTTGGTGAACTTCTGCCAAGGAACTTTATTGTATACATAAATACTTCCGTTGTTAAAAACGACGGTTAAGTCCTCTGTTTCTGTATTGTATGTTGATTCTTTAAGGTTGGATGATTGGATGGTAACTGTAATAAGTTTACCCTCAATTTTTTCTGATATGATACCCATAGTATATTGTTTATATATTATAGATAATAAATATCAAAAAATAAACCCCTCATTTAGAGGGGTTTAAATTTAATTAGATACTTTTTACTTTTTTATAAGTAAAGTTGTTTGAAATGTTCTGATTAAAGAACTTTCCTTGTGACTTAGCCAATCTAAACTTAGTAAATGTTGTTGATGGTACATTTTGGTACTCATAAGCAACTCCACTGTTGAACAAAACTCGTAAGTTTTCTTTTAAAGTGTCGTAAGACGCAGATTTAAGACTAGTTGATTTAATTGAGGCATAAATCATTTTTCCGTTGATTTTTTCTTTTTTTACTGACATGGTGTATATTTTTATATTACTAATTTAAGAAATAAAATTGATAAAAAAAAATTAATTCAAAGAAATTTGTCTTTCTAATGATTTTTTCCTGTCAATAGGTAAAACCAATTCTAATATTCCGTTCTCAACTTTACCTAAGATATCCTTTTCTCTCACATCGTCAGGTATAGTGTAAGATTTGATGAATCCGCCGATAAAATGGTGTGTTTTATCTCCTTCGGTTTTTTCATACGAAATCTTTAGTACACCTTCTTTTGTGGTAATTTTTATATCCTCTTTGGTTAAACCAGGGACACTTATTGAAACTTTATATTCAGTTTCGTTTTTAGTGATGTTAGTTTCAGGTGTAGATAAGAATCTGTTGTTATCTAATCCTGTAAAAAATGGGTCTTTAAATAATGTAATCATAGTTATATGTTTTTTTATTCTAATAACAAATATTTTACCAACGTATGTTTTTAGACAACTTGTCATTATATTTAAAAACTTTTTGACAATTTGTCTCACGTTTGTTTTTTAGTATTATTTGTGTTATGTTTGTATTGAATTAAACTTATATCATATGTCAGTAGATTTTTTTGAAGATGGTCCAACCACAAACCCAAAGAAAGTTAGAAAAGGTTCTAACACCCCAATTTTAGATAACTTCTCTCGTGATCTTATTAAGATGGCCGAGGAAGGTAAGATTGACCCTATTGTTGGTAGGGACGTTGAAGTAAAAAGAATTGCACAAATTCTATCTCGTAAAAAGAAAAACAACGCAGTTATTGTTGGTGACGCTGGTGTCGGTAAATCTGCATTAGTTGAGAAACTTGCGTTAATGATTCACAAAGGTGATTGTCCAACAAATCTTTTAGATAAAAGAATTATGTCTTTGGATTTAACATCACTTGTTGCTGGAACAAAATATCGTGGTCAATTTGAAGAAAGAATTAAGGCAATTTTAAATGAGTTGGTTGAAGCACCGAACGTAATTGTTTTTATTGATGAACTTCATACCATGGTTGGTGCAGGAAATGCGAGTGGTTCTATGGATGCCGCAAATATTCTTAAACCAGCATTAGCAAGAGGTGAAATACAATGTATTGGTGCAACAACTTTTGATGAATTTAAAAAACACATTGAAAAAGACAGTGCGCTCGTTAGAAGATTTCAAAAAATAATCCTAAAGGAACCAACAGAGTTAGAAACAATTGAAATTTTAAAAAACCTAACAACGTCATATCAAGATTTTCACAAAGTAACATACGAGGATGGTGTAATTGAAGTAATTGTAAGGTTAGCTGGAAGATACATAACCGAAAGACAATTTCCCGATAAGGCAATTGACGTATTAGATGAATTGGGTTCTGAAAAAAGAATATCAACAAGAATTCCCGAATCAATTGAAAAATTAAAATTTCAAATTGATGAAATCAAAGAGAAAAAAATACAAGTTGTTAAAAGTCAGAATTATGAACAAGCGGCAAAATTGAGAGACGAAGAAAAGAAAGTAGTTACTAAACTTGAAGAGGAGAAATATAAATGGTCTGAAAAACAAAAAGATAATAAGATACCAATTACTATTGATAATGTTTATGAAATCATTTCTCAAATGACAGGGGTACCAATTAGTAAACTTGACGCAAAAGAAACTCAAAAGTTATTACAACTTGAGGATTTGTTATCTGAAAAAGTTATTGGTCAACCTGAAGCGATTTCTACAATATCAAGGTCAATCAGAAGAAATAGAGTAGGTATTAAAGACGCGAATAAACCTATTGGTTCATTCATATTCTTAGGTTCAACTGGTGTAGGTAAAACTTATCTTGCCAAAACATTAGCACAATACTTGTTTGGTGATGAAGATAAAATCATTCGTGTTGATATGAGTGAATATATGGATAGACATAACGTATCAAAATTGATTGGTTCTCCTCCAGGTTTTGTTGGGTATGATGAAGGAGGTCAGTTAACCGAGAAAGTTAAAAATAACCCCTTCTCTGTAATTTTATTTGATGAAATTGAGAAGGCACATAAAGACGTGTTTAACATATTATTACAAATTTTAGATGAAGGTCATTTGACGGATTCATTTGGTAGAAAAGTTAATTTTACAAATTGTTTGGTTATTATGACATCTAACATTGGAGCAAAACGTGTTTCTGAATTTGGTGGTGGTGTTGGATTTAGTACATCATCAAGCGAAGTTCAAAAATATGAGGTTAGAAAAACAATGATACAAAAAGCGTTGAAACAACATTTTAATCCTGAGTTTTTAAATCGTATTGATGACATAATTTTATTTAATGCGCTGAACGAAGAAACACTGAAAAAAATTATTGATCTTGAAATTGATAGATTGTCAAATAGATTAAAAGATAAAGGTTATAAAGTTAATTTTGACAAAACAGTTACCAATAGAGTATTTGAATTAAATTCACAAGAAGAGTACGGGGCGAGACCGGTTAAAAGAATTATTCAAAATCTTTGTGAGGATTTTTTAAGCGAAGAAATTTTAAAAGGTAATATTGTTGAGGGTAAATTAATAAATCTTAAATATAAAGACGAAAAATTATTAATTTCTAAAAAATAATCATAAATAGTTGATTTTTTAGTAAAGTTATATATATTTATATAACTATAGGTTCTCTTTGTCGATTACCTTTTCGTTTCTTAAATTAAGTGGGGTTGAACCCACCGAAAGACCTTAAACCCCGACATCTCGTTGGGGTTTTTTTGTTGGATTTGGTTTTATCGTTAAACTTTCGTATATTTACTATATATGAAAAAATTAACATTTATCTTAGCTCTTGGTGTAGCACTTACACTAACAGCATGTGGTTCTGGGTCGGCCGCAAAAAAAACAACGGACTCTACAGTAGCACCTGTTGCAGATACAACTGCAGTAGTTGCTGATAGTACTACTACAACACCTACAACGGGTGGTGAAGTGAAACTAGATGTACCTAAAAAATAAGAAATCGGGGTTGGTTTCACACTGACCCCAATTTTTTAATCCTAAATCTTCCCTATGGATAATGTAAACGAAGTACAAGGCGAATTAATATTATTACGAGGTTTACCTGGTTCAGGTAAAACAACATTAGCAAAAATTATATTACAACTTAGAAGTACGGACGAACCTGAAGTTTTATCAGCCGATGATTTTTTTGAAGATAATGAAGGTGAATACAATTTTGATTCTACTAAATTAAAAGAAGCTCACAACTATTGTCAATTTAGATGCTCTGAAAGAATGAGACAACAAAAGGCAAAGATAGTTGTTGCAAATACTTTTACTCAAGAATGGGAAATGGACGAATATTTTAAAATGGCCGAAAGATACAATTATAGAGTTCATAGTGTAGTTGTTGAAAATAGACATGGTAATGAAAATGTCCACGGGGTTCCCGAAGATAAACTCCAACAAATGAAGAATAGATTTCAAATAAAACTTTAATGAGTCAATTTATTGAATCGTTTACTAATTCTTTAAAACCAAAAAAAATATGAATTTCTATTCTCATTTATTAAAAAACCAGTGGTCGGTATTCCCATTACCTTTTGTATATATCTATTTTGATACGTGTCATCCTGAATCACATAGAAAATTATTAGATAATAAAATATGTGGATTATACTTGTCTTTTAATTGGTTGAAATGGACTTACAATGTTGGATTTCACAAAACGTTAAAATAATGTTAGAAATTTTAGAGAAATATTATACTGATGGTCTGTTACATAAACAAACACATCCTACGAAAGATTTGACTATATGGAATTATTCTCCACGTGTTCAATATGAAAGATTGTGGGACGAAATAACTATTCAGTGCCGCGGGTTAGTAACTAATTCTAAAGGTGACATTGTGGCAAGACCATTTAAGAAATTTTTTAATTACGAAGAACATAAACCAGAAGATATACCAAATGAAAATTACGTTGTTTATGAAAAGATGGACGGTTCATTAGGTATTCTTTTTAATTATGAAGGAGAATGGATATTGGCAACTCGTGGATCATTCACATCACCACAGGCAATTAAAGGTAAAGAAATATTAGATAAGAAATACGATGTTAGTTCATTAAGAAAAGACAACACATATTTGTTTGAAATAATTTTTAAAGAAAACCGGATAGTAGTAAATTATGGTGATGATGAAAAGTTAGTTTTGATTGGTGCCATTCATACTGAAACTGGAAATGAAGTTCCTGATAGTTCTTTATTCTTTATGGAAGAAAGTGGTTGGGAATTAGTAATGACATACAAAACATGGGGAGAGGGATATGACTTACTTAAAGAAGAAATATCTAAAGATAGAGAAGGATATGTAATTAAATTTAAAAATGGTTTTCGCATGAAAATCAAAGGAGAAGAATATAAAAGATTACATAAAATATTGACCAATTTTTCATCCAAAGATATTTGGGAATTATTGAGGGATGGAAAACCTATGGATGAATTTTTAGATAGGGTACCTGATGAATTTTACAAGTGGGTTAAACAACAAGTGAGTTCTTTTGAATATGCTAAATACAGAATTGGAGAACATTGTGGCAAGATACATGATTATTTTAGATATGGAAAATATGGAGATGTGGACCCAATGCCAACAAAAAAAGATTTTGCATTACATTTAGAAAAATGTGATGTTGAAAAGTTTTACAGACCAATATTATTTGCAATGTGGGACGGAAAACCATATGAACATATTATTTGGAGAATAATGAAACCTAAATACGAAAAACCATTTAAGAAAGATGAAAATTAATAATAAATTGAGATTATATCTTGATGATGTAAGAACACCATTAGCTAAAGATTGGATAATTGCCCGTAATTATGATGAATTTGTGGCGTCAATTAAATTACACGGATTAGGTAATTTTGAAGTTATATCTTTAGATCATGATTTAGGTGAAGGTGCCATGATAGAATATTATACAAATGTAAAAAATAATTATATGTTGGATTATAACAACATAGAAGAAAAAACTGGTATGGATTGTTGTAGATATTTGGTTGCTGAAAGTATGAATGAAAAAATACCCTTACCTCAAATTTATATCCATTCGGCAAACCCTATTGGAAGTGCCAATATGATGGGATATATTAACAATTATTTAAAAAATTGTAGGTTACCTCAAACCTGTATAAGTGTTAAAATTGAACATACAATAGATGAACCATTAATGTTATCTCCAGAGGTTAGAAAAGCAAAATGGGATAAATCTATGGATAACGAATAAATTTTTTGTTGTTTTATTAAAATGTTGTAATTTTGATATACGAACTAAATTAACTAACTTACTAAACACCATTTAATGCAAAAAAATAAAAATGAAGAACCATTTAAGTCATTGATAATCAAGGACAAGTATAAAAATTACGATGAATTTTATAGTGAAAATAAAACAATAATTTACAAATCAATTTTAAACATTTTTAAAGAGTTTAAAACTACGAGTAAAGAGAATCTTACTTTTTATATTTCAGCAAAAATAAAAAACGAAGAATGGGATACTGAGTTTAAATTTCATAAACAAGAATCTATAATTTTGAAAAGGGATTTAATACCACATTTTGAAGAAATTGAGGATTATGAAACTTGTATTGAGATAAATAATTTATATAAAGAATTGACTTCTTAAAATCTAATTAATATATTAGTAAAGTATCAGGAGAGAGGTACATTTATTTTTTGTCATATCCTCGGAGTTTTCACTTCGGGGATTTTTTTATAATACCATTCTACTACCTATTTGAAAGTTACTTAAAAATACGGAACCTGGTTTAGTGTTACCACTTATTTTGTAGTTAAATGCAAACCCAAATCGTTTACTAAGTTTATAATCAAATGCAGTTCCTAATAAGAAACCCATATGTCTATTAACTGTCGATGCTCCTGTGACACTATTCCAAGAGATAGGTGAGAACATCGTGAACACTTGAGGTGATATTGTAAGTTTTTTTGAATAGATGTAAGGTTTGGTCCAAAATGCAATTGCAGAACTTGCCATATTATAATCAAACCCACCATTATCGTTTTTAAGAAATAAATTAATGACACCAACGTTATAACCAAATGTTCCCTTTTTAGGTGTTGGTTTAATCCAAGTATAACCCATTAAGTTCATATAGTTACCTGCCAAATATGCAAATGCAGTTCCATATGAATGTATGGCGTCTAATTGTCCGTCAGATGTCATTCCCATTTTGGTATATCCACCCGTCATAACAATAGAACTCAAATCACTATTAATCATCAATCCACCACTATAACTTTCATCACCAGCCATAGATGATTTACTTAGTCCTAATGATATGGATGCTAAATATTTACCCACACTAGCTTCAGCAACAGTTATATCTGACGCTAACAATGTTGGATTTGTTACCTCTTGTTTTTTCTTTTTTTCTTCTTCTTTTTTCTTTTCTTCCTCTTTCTTTTTCTCTTCCTCTTTTTTAGCTTCTTCTTTTTTCTCCTCGGTCTTTTTTTCTTCTGATTTCTTTTCTTCGGTTTTAGTTTCCTCTTTCTTTTCTTCGGTTTTAGCTTCAGTTTTCTTTTCTTCGGTTTTTTGTTCTGCGGGTTTATCCGATTTAGTTTCAGCAGGTTTAGTTTCTGCGGGTTTTGCCTCAGCAGGTTTTGCTTCTGTTGATGATGAACTACTTGATGAAGAAGATGAACCGCCACTTGCCGGAGGTGGGGATGACGAACTACTTGCAGGTGGTGGTGCCGCTGTTGGTGGGGGAGCAGCAACTACGGGTGGTGGTGGAGGGGGTGCAATGTTTATTGGTGGTGGAGTTGACGCCGCCGCGGATGCTGCCGCTCCACTTGCTGCGGATGATGCTGCTCCACTCGCTGCAGATGATGCCGCACCGCTTGCCGCTCCACTTGCAGCACTTGCGGCTGCTTTCGCTGCGGCATCTGATGCGGCTTTTGCCGCCGCGTCTGATGCTGCTTTCGCAGCGGCATCTGCTGCTGCCTTTGCAGCTGCGTCTGCTGCGGCTCTTGCTGCAGCATCTGCGGCAGCTCTTGCCGCCGCTTCCTGTGCTAATCTTATTGCATCGTTTTGTGGACAAGGTGTTGCGAATATACTATTAACCCAAACTTGGAACGCACCACTACTCATGTCAGCTAACGTAACTATTTTAGATTTACCTCTAATAACTGCAACTGTTTGATTTTGTCCAAATGGAATTACAACAACATATACTTTATTATCACATGGATCAATATATGTTTGAGTTATAGTTTGTCCGAATGACTTACTACAAAAAAATAATATTAGGAGAGAGATAATATATTTTTTCATTATTTGTTATTCAAACCTATTGATATTTGTGTGTATCCTCTTATTGGGTCGGCATCTACTTTTAATGTAACAAATTTAAAATCTTTTATAATACCAACTTTAAATGTTGTAAATGATGAATTTGATTTTGGAAACGATATACCACCAATAGCATCTTTACCTTGCCATCTAATAACTTCATTACCGAATCCTATCATACCGTGTATTCCTATTTTACCAATTCTTTTACCACCACCAACATAGAAAGTTGATTCTTTTTTCCAATCGTTTTTACTAAGTGGAAAGTCAACATTGTTAATTTGACCATATGGAAAGTATTGGTTTTGATCTATTGCGTAAGTCATTACATAGTCCATAATAAAATATCCTTTATTACTACCAATCAATCCCCAAAATGAGGTTTGTTTGTTATTCGTATGTCCAATACCTGCCGAAAATAATACAGGTGTTGATGCAACAGTATCTCTTCTTCCGTTTTCATATATTCTAACTACACTTCTTTGTCTCCATCCATAATCATCATACCATATATAAGGATAAGGTTGGTAATATCCATATATCCCATATTGTAATCCATAAGGATTCATATCCGTATATCTATATCTTCTTGTTAAAGGTTGTCCCTGAAAATTATCGCCTGGTCTTATTGGTGCAGTTTGTGTTCTCCAGCTACTCACATTATTTTGTTGTTGTGGTACAGATGGTTGAACTCTTGGTGCTGATTGTGTTGTTTGTGGTGAAACACTTCCACCAGTCTGTCTCCAACTTGATACTTGACCAAACATTAGAGTTGGGATTAGTAATGTTAGTAATAAAATTTTTTTCATACTATTTTGGTTAAAATTGTTGTTAATAAATAACAAGTTATTATTGGAAATGGTGTGAATATGGAAAAGAAAAATAGCAATCTCCATATTAAAGGGTCGGTTTTTGTATAGTTACCTACACCACTACAAACCCCAAATATTTTACTTTCGTCGTGGACTCTCTTGAACTTTTTCATATAGTATAAATATCAAAAAAGGGGTTATAAAACCCCTTTTAAACATATTCTATCTAATTCTTCTTGTCTTAAACCTATGGTTGAATCTATTTGTCCTCCCTCGGATAAAATATTTACCAAATAAAGACCAAATTTTTTATCACTTATCTCAATTTCTTGTCCATGTATAAACCCCATATCCATTAATCTTAATCTCATACATGGTACACAATTTTCACAAGGATTATTTTGTGGAACGTCCACTATTTCGTATTTCATTATTTTGTGAATATACCTTTTTTAATCATTCTATCAAGGATATTAGCACATGCAATATCTAAAGCTTTCTTTGTCGCAATACTAATTGTTGATTGATTGAACTTAATAGGGTCAATTGTTGCGTCAGATAAAAGAGTTAATTCTCTTTTTGTAGTTGCCTCACCTAAACCTGACCCACCAAACAAGACACCTGTTTCAGCATCTGTAAATCTAACCTGAAGACCTATACGAGTCACCATATTGTCTTTAATACCGTCTTTCAAATTGATGGTTTCATCTTCTGACACCGAGTAGTCATAACACTCTATAGTCACAAAATACTTTGCTAAATTGATTTTACCACGTCCGTCTAATTTATTCTCTGAAATGCCAGCTTGAGATGCCTGAAATTGTTTTATCATGCGATTCTTTATCTCGGTTTGACTTTCGGTAAATTTGAATCTGTTTAGGTTTTCAAGGTATTCCATAGATATGTTTGCAACACCCAAACCAACACGTTTTTCTTTCAATTCAGGGTACATCTCGTACATTTCATCAGATATACCACATTTAAGGATTTGAATAGGTATTTGAGGACCATCGTAGTCCATGTAAGCACTTATGTCTCTTTTCTTTTCAAAGTCCGCTTGATAGGACTCTGTCTTTGTTTTACCTATTGTTTGCCCCATTACTTTATCAAACATAAGACACATAGTAAAAAAGGCTAAAATTAATATTATATACTTCATATTATGGGTTCCATTTATTTAATGCACTTATATAATTATTTGTCATGTGATCTTTAGCTGTTTTACCAGTAAACACGGCTTTAATGTACTCACCAACTCTTTGCCAATCAATCATCCATTTTTTGATTTTACCCTCATCATCAATACGTAATTCTGTATTAACATGATGATAACCAATTGATGGAGCACGGGTAACGACATCTAAATTATGAACGATTCTTAATGACTCAATTGGTGATTTATCAAAGTTCTGTTTGAATACTTTATTACCTACTCTTGGACTACCGATGGTACAACATATAATTTTATTTGATTTATAAATTGAATAAATCTCATAAGCACATAAAGTAGAAACTGCCGCACCCAAACTATGACCGCAAACAACAATATTATCAATTGAATGTTCTTGACCCAAGTTTTTAAGTGCAATATCTAATGCTTTATATGTTTCATCCTTAACAGCATCCCAACAAGTTTTAAATCCAATATGGACTTTTTCACCTTTTTCAACAAAAGGAACTTTATCAACCGATGCGTCGTTTTGGAAATCTTTTTTAGAAGAACTTCCTCTCCATACAATATAAATTGTATTATCTTTTGTTGCAACAAATCCTTGTGTGTCTGTTTTTTTATCGTCAATCCATTTAATTAATTTTAATCTTTGTGCTTTAAAATCAATGTCTTTTTGTTCTGAGTATACTTTGTCAGTTAAACCAACATTATATAGTATTTCGTTTTTTGTCATATTGTTTTTGTTTTAGATTGGTCACCCTTCTTTAAAAATATATCAAATATTGTTTTAGGACAATATTCTACAAGTAATATTAAACCCTTCCTCAATGTGGAGTTTTTTACGACGTGATTTAAAATTTCCTTAATAACCTCTTTAATGGCGAAATTTTTAGTGTCAAAATATGTTCCATCAAAATATCTTGGACTTGTTCCCTCACCACCTGGTGAACCGTGATGAGCACCTATAGAAGTACGCCAATAGTCAGCGTGATTTTGCCATTCAGGAATTGAAACTAATTCAGGTGAATCAAAAAATAAGTTCCACGATAATACATTATTTTTTTGTAACATATTACCCGTTCCTAAGTTAAAAATGTCTAAAAAGTATTGATTAAACTTATCTAGTTTGTCATC
>Ga0209084_1000078_pt1 | contig 94893 bp, 87 predicted proteins | sample C_130820_MF_Meta_FD_187309 | JGI IMG/M metagenome (GOLD analysis project Ga0209084, IMG submission 187309) | Freshwater microbial communities from Lake Croche, Canada to study carbon cycling - C_130820_MF_MetaG (SPAdes) (version 2) | ecosystem: Environmental > Aquatic > Freshwater > Lake... | reverse complement strand
AACTCCTTGGCGAATAATCTTGTCCGACTGTATAGATGAGGTTGAAAAACAGTAATCAAACGACCATCACCGACTACTGCTCTTGCTCCCTTTAGTGCTGCAATAACCTCAGTCGGGTGATGAGCAAAGTCGTCATAGACTTTCACTCCTCGGTATTCTCCATGAAGTTCAAATCTTCGCTCAGTACCTAAGAATGTAGCAATGGCCTTTAGCGCCTCCGAAGGCTCAAAGCCCAAACCAATAAGAACTGCAAAGGCACCTGATGCGTTTATGGCATTGTGCTCACCAGCGATATTTAGCACTGCTTCATAATCAACACCTTGAAAGTTGATAGCAAAGCTAACCTGTGGTCGAGTTGCGTCAACGCTGTGCAACCTAACCTCAGCATCGGCTGCAAAGCCAAAACGAATAATCTTCTTATCTTCGAGTAACTTAGTGACCCGAACAGCTCCTGCATCATCGGAACTGATAGCAACAAAATCTGAAGCTCCATTTGCAAATCGAGCAAACTCAGCCTCAAAGTTCTCTAATGACCCATAGTGATCTAGGTGATCAGGGTCAACATTGGTTACAAGAGCAACTGCAGTTTGATAGTGCAGGAATGAACCGTCAGATTCGTCTGCCTCAATAACGAATAACTCTGAAGATCCGCCTTCAGCAGAGGAACCATAAGCGGCAATAACTCCACCATTGACGAAGCTTGGGTCTTCCCCCAGAGCCCTAAGCCCAGTGACAATCATTCCGGTACTGGTGGTCTTACCATGAGCTCCTGCAACAGAGATGAGCCGCTTCCCAGTGGTCAAATATTTCAACGCCTGTGATCGGTGCAAAATGGGAAGTTTCTTCTCTTGAGCCAAAACATATTCGGGGTTCGTAGGCCAAAGCGCTGATGTGACCACGACGGTATCGCAGTCCCCTAGATTCTTTGCATCATGGCCAATCTGAATAACCGCGCCTAATTTTCTAAGTTCTGTGATGTTATTTGATTCTCTGACATCACTGCCGGTGACTTCATGCCCTGCTCTAATCAACATCCGAGCTATTCCACTCATCCCAGAGCCACCAATGCCAATGAAGTGCACCTTACCTAGGTTTTCAGGCACTGCTTGGCTGTAATCGGGTTTGATGGTCATTTATTCCTCGGGTTTAGCATTAAGACTAGGTTGGCTTGAGAAGTGAACATCACTACAACACGCCATTTACCAACTTGAGTAGATTCGCAGATCCTGAAGCTATTCCAACTGACTTAGCCTGAGCTCCCATTTCCTTTACTACCTTTTTATTACTAAGCAGAGGAATCAGGACGCTTGCAACAAATTCAGGTGTGAAGTTTCTGTCAAGAACTAGCTGCGCTCCTCCAGCAGAAACCACTTGTTCGGCATTGTGACTCTGTTCACCATTGCCAACAGGATAGGGAACATATATCGCTGGCAACCCCACTGCTGCAAATTCAGAGACAGTGGCAGCTCCAGCCCTAGCGACAGCAAAATCTGCTGCAGCTATTGCCAACTCCATCCTCGAACAATACGAAATCCTTCGATACCCACCGACTTTGATGTCCTCAAGCCCAGCTCGGTCACCAACAATGTGAATCACTTGGATACCCGCCGCCTCGAGCAGGGTACGACTTAGTTCTATGGTTTCGTTGATTGATTTAGCTCCCAGAGATCCACCAGTGACCAGCAATGTGGTCAACTTAGGATCTAAATTAAAATATTGATTTGCCTCAAAGCGATGCTCTGTCTTAGTTAGCTCAACAATCTCTTTGCGAAGGGGCATCCCTGTTAAAGTGGCATTGCGTAGATCGGTATTAGCGAAAGTAACCGCAACTGCAGCAGCATTTCTAGAACCAACTTTGTTTGCATAACCAGCAAGTGCATTTGCTTCATGCACGACGTATGGGACTTTCAACGCTTTAGCCGCTCGATAGGCAGGTGCACTGGCGTATCCACCGAATCCAACAACAACATCAATTTCATTGAGTTTGATGTATTCCTTGACTGCCTTGACCGCCCTCATGAATTTGAAAGGAAAGGCAAAGGCATAGCCATTGATACGTCTAGGCATCGGAAGTCGTTCGATAGTGAGCAGATTGAATCCACGCTCAGGAACTAACCTTGACTCCAAGCCCTCAACGGTCCCCAAAGCCCAAAGCCTATGTTCACCTGACTGTGCTTGAATCTCGTCAGCGAGAGCCAACAGCGGGTTCACATGCCCTGCTGTTCCGCCACCGGCTAGTAAGTAGTTGGTCATCTTCTTCTCAAACCAACTGCAGCTGGAGGCTGCACTCTTTCAAAAGCAAGAACAATGCCCAATGCCATCAGGACCGCGACAATCGATGAACCACCCTTGGAAATAAGTGGAAGTGGGACTCCTAAAACTGGAAGTAGGTCAAGAACGACACCGACGTTAATAACAGCCTGAATCAATATCCAAAACATGATTCCAATTGTTGCGAAAGAAGTGAAGTCTGCGTTTCCATTTTGAGCAATTTTGTATAGGAACCATCCCAAGAGGATGAATAGAACGATTACCAGAAGGGATCCCAACATTCCCCACTCCTCTGAAATATTGGCAAAGATATAGTCGTTTTCAATTTCGGGAATCCATCCCCAGTTCAATGTTGACTTACCAGGGCCAACACCTAGTGGCCCGCCGTTAGCTAAAGCCCATATTCCGTGCTTAGCCTGCCAATCTGCTTGATGAGGGTCAAAAATTGTTGGGAAGAAAGCCAATATTCGCAACAAACGGTTGTGAGTAAAAGCGACAGCAAACCCAATACCTAAAAGACCGACCAACAAGAATTTTGAAATGTGAACCCACGGCATTCCGGCTAAGAAAATCATGCCTAGAACTATTGCCGCCATTACCAGAGCTGTTCCAAGGTCCTTGGACACCAGAACAACCCAACCGGCTGAGCCAAACCCCAAAAGCAGAATTGGAAGGCCAGCAGACCTGAAGTCCCAGAGTCGATCGCGGTTCTGCGACAGAATTTGTGCAATTACCAGAACGAGCCCAAGTTTCATGAACTCTGATGGCTGGACAGTGAATCCAAAAATCCTCAGCCAGTTCCTATTTCCATTTACTTCGACACCAACTCCAGGAAGCAAGAGTGCAGTCTGGGCGACAAAACTCACCAGAAAAATCAGTCTTGAAAATCTATCAATTAGATCAACCGATCTAGTCGCCAAGAAAATTAGTCCTGTCAAGCCAATTGACACATAAAGCAGCTGGTTTTGGAATCCACCGAATGGGTTTCCGCTGGTCTTGATTGAATCAACATTTGATGAAGAGAGGACGATGATCAATCCAAACCCAATAAATAACAGGATGAGCATGACAAGTCTTCTAAACAGCCCAGTTTGTTTTAAGAAATCCTGGTCATACCAAACCCAAAAAGCTTTGATCGGATTCCTGAAGAAATTCTTTGCTCCAGAAACATTCTGATTAGGTTGTTTTCTTACCCCGGACCGACTAGCCATTGTTCTTACTTACCTTTTGTTCAATTGCCTTTGCAAAGGCATTACCTCGATCTGCGTAATCGAGAAACTGATCCATTGATGCTGCTGCTGGCGCTAGAAGGACAACGTCACCAGCTTGAGCGTTCGCTTTAGCAACTTCAACAACCTCACCCATCACTAACTCAGCAGAGGTCGTGATTTCAAAGATTGGAATAAGCGGAGCAAATTCTTCAAAGGCCTGTATTACGGGAGTTCGATCGCTACCGATAATGATTGCTGCTTTGACCCTGCCTGAATATCTCTTTACCAAAGGTGCAATGTCGACACCTTTGAGCAATCCCCCAACTACCCAGATCACAGATTCGAATGTTGCTAATGCCGCAGCGGCAGCATGCGGGTTGGTGGCTTTTGAATCATCTACCCAACGGATTCCATCTTGCTCAAGCACCAACTCGATTCGATGAGCATCAAGTGCAAAACCGTTGAGGGCATTCTTTATTTCACTGGTTTGAATTCCAACCGCACGAGCGATAGCAGCAGCGGCAGCCACATTTGCCATGAGGTGTGGGCCAACAACTGCAATCTTCTCTAAATCATCCAGCGTTGCAAGCTCTTCAGCAACCGAAGGGTCATCGATAAATGCGCGATCAACGAGCAGATCTTCAACCCACCCGATTTCATTTGGAGCTGGAGTGTTCACAGTGAAACCAACTGCTTGGGCGTTTTCTGTGCCGATTGATTTGGACACTAGCTGCTCTGTTAGAGCATCACCAGCGTTGTATAGGCAACAGATAGTGGTGTTGTTATAAATCTTGGCCTTCGCTTTTGAATACTCCTCAAAAGAACCATGCCAGTCGAGGTGATCATCAGCAATGTTCAAAACGGCACTTACCAAAGGTTCAACATGACCTAGGTAGTGCAATTGGAAACTACTAAGTTCCACAACTAAAACTTCAAAGGCAGCGGGATCTCTGATCACATCGAGAATTGGAATCCCGATATTTCCACAGGCAGCGGCCCTGATTCCTCCTGAAAGAAGCATTGCTTCAACCAGTTGCGTAACAGTGGTTTTTCCATTTGTCCCAGTGATGCAAATCCACTTTGAAGCGAGCCCATGTTTATCTCTTAGGCGCCAAGCTAAATCAATGTCGGTCCAAATCCCTGCACCGAGAGAAACCGCCTGTGAGGTGACTGAATTCTCTGGCCTAATGCCTGGAGATACGATGACAAGCTCTGGGTTAAATGTTTCAAGAAGCTCTGACACCTGCTGAGCATCTGCACCAACGACATGTCTTACGCCGAGAACATCTAAAACATCAAGTAGTTTTTCATCGGCCTTGTCAGCCACAACTAGAATTTCACAGCCCAATTCGTGCAAGGTGTCAGCAGCAGAAAATCCTGATACGCCAAGACCATAAACCAAAACTCTAAGATTCTTCCAGTCAGAATGCCAACTGGTTAGTTGCTCTAACTTAGTCATGCAACTGAGCCGTAGATCCACTCAACATAGAACAAACCGATGCCAGCCATTACTAATAATCCGCAAATAATCCAGAACCTGACCACAACTGTTACTTCGTTCCAGCCCTTTTCTTCAAAGTGATGGTGCAGTGGACTCATCAAGATTATTCTTCTTGGTTTACCGGTTGCCCATTTAGTTATCTTGAAAACGCTTCTTTGCAAGATCACCGAACCAGCTTCAATGGCGAACAAACCACCAACCAGGATCAATAACATCTCGGTTCTAGAAAGGATTGCTAAAGCAGCTAATGCGCCACCCAAACCAAGGGAACCACTGTCTCCCATAAATATTTGTGCTGGATTGGTGTTGAACCATAGGAACCCAATAAGCGCTCCGACAATTGCAGCTGCAATCACTGCAAGATCTAGCGGGTCTCGGGTGTTGTAACAATTGAGAGTGAGATTCTCTAAATCACAAGCCTGGTTGAATTTCCAGAAACCAATAACTGCAAAAGCTCCGATTGACATCACAAGTGATCCGCTAGCCAAGCCGTCTAAACCATCGGTGAGATTCACACCGTTTGATGAACTTGCAACAAGGAGATAAATCCAAAATAGGAAGGCCAATGCGCCAATCCATACTGCGACACTGCCCCAACTAGCCGGTGCGATTTGAAGCAAGTCAAAATTGGTGTCTCGAAAGATTGAGATTTTGCTGGATGCCGGGCTCATGCCACTGGCATCAACATCTCGAAGCGAAGCCCAAGCAAAAACAGTGGCAACCACTCCCTGACCTAAAATTTTCATCCAGCCTGATAGCCCTGCGCTATTTTGGCGACGCACCTTCAGAAGATCATCTAGGAATCCAACCAGGCCAAGGCCAACCATCATGAAGATGACCAGCAGTGCTGAATATGTTGGAGTCTCGTGGTTGTATAACTTACCGATGAAGTAGGCGGCTAATGAACTTGAGATGATTGCAATTCCACCCATGCTAGGTGTGCCTCGTTTGGTGTGATGAGCCTCTGGACCGTCAACTCTAATTACCTGGCCCCAGCCCAACCTTTTGAAAAACCAAATCAGGGTTGGAGTAAGGATCAGAGAGAGGACAAGACCAGCAAGGCCTGCGAGAAGGAGTGCTCTCATTTGTTCACCTCCAACAATGAATCACCTAGGTAGCGCAAGTTAGCCGACTTTGATGACTTGACCAGGACAATTTCTTCTCCTTTAAGCATTCCACGCAGATAGGCTTCTGCCTCGGTGATTTGCTCGAAATACTTTGATTCGCCATCCCAAGAACCCTCTAAAGAAGCGCCCATGTGCACTAGCTTTGCCCCTGCGCCAACAACGACTAACTGCCCCAAATTTAATCTGACTACCATCCGACCGATGGCATCATGCTCACTGCTAGAAAATTCACCTAATTCGGCCATCTCACCAATTACAGCCACTGTCTTCTTACCGCTTTGCCTGCCTAGTTCAGCCAAAGTCTGCAACGCCGCTCGCATTGAGTCAGGGCTTGCGTTATAAGCATCATTGATGATGGTAAGGCCATCGCTTCGATAGGCAAGTTCCATGCGCCAACGCTCTGCTAGAGACATTCCCTCGATTGCTGAGATCGCTTGCTCCATATCGATACCGAGTAGGTCAGCGGTTGCCAGAGCGGCAAGTGCGTTATAGACGTGGTGCTCCCCCAAAATTTGCAATTGAACTTTCTTTGCATCCCGACCAGGGAAATTGAAAGTAAAGCTGGTTCCTGAAATCGAAAGCGCTATCTCTGTTGCGTAATACATAGCCGACGAGCTGGTTCCAAAACTAGCTACCTTCGCACTTGTCCTCGACTGCATTGAAGCAACTCTCGGATCATCAAAGTTAAGTAAGGCGATGGAGTCTTCGGACAGTTCTTCAACGAGTTCAGCCTTAATGTTTTCAGTGCTCTCGATTCCGCCGAACTCACCCGCGTGAGCAAGACCCACTTTGAGCTCAATTCCAATATCAGGTTCACACATCTGGGAAAGGTATCTGATGCTGCCAGGTCCACCGGCACCTAGTTCAACTACGAGGAACTTTGTATTCTCGGTCACCTTCAACATTGAATAAGGTGCACCCACCTCGTTATTGAAAGATTCTTCAGGAGCCACGGTTTCTCCGCTCGTTGAAAGAATCTCTCGCAGCATGTTTTTGGTAGTTGTTTTTCCATTAGAACCAGTCACGCCAATTACTTGGAGAGTTCCTTTGGCCTTGACTTCGGCGACAACGAACTTTGCTAGTAGGCCAATGGCATCAACGACATTAGAAACTACGAGCTGAGGAATATCTTGATGGACTCGGTGCTCAACTAGAACTGCAACTGCACCATTTTCAATGGCGTTATCGATAAAAAGGTGACCGTCGGTTACTTCTCCTGGTTTTGCCACAAACAAAGATCCTGGAATCACTTTTCTGGAATCAGTTTCCACATTTCCTGTGATTAGTATTTCTCCATCGCCAAAAAGCTCTGCGTAGACTATTTGGGCAATCTCAAGCACTGTTAGCTTCAGCATGGATAACCTGCTTCCGTAAGTGCAGCTCTGGCCTCTGCTCGAGCGGAGTATGGGGTTCTAACGCCTTCGATGTCTCGGTAATCCTGGTGGCCAGGTCCCGCCCAAAGAATTGAGTCTCCTGGGCCAACTAACTTAACTGCAGCGCGGATGGCTGCCTCTGGTGGAGAAACTTCCAGAATTTCTAGTTCTGGTCTTAGCTTCTTTGCTGCCTCGAAAAGCGTTTTGCGAATTGAAGCCGGGTCTTCAAATCTTGGGTGATGATCTGTAATCACCAAAATGTCACATCCGGCTGCAGCCACTCTAGCCATGTCTTCACGTTTCGATGGATCGCGATCGCCGTCGGCACCGAAGAGCATTAGAACTTTTCCAGTAGTAACCTTGCGAACGGCTGCCAAGGTGTTTAGGAAAGCATCTGGACTGTGGCCAAAATCAACATAGACAGCAGGAGCTCCAGTTGGTGAAACCAATTCAGTACGTCCAGGAAGATACGCATCGATGCCTGAGGCAATAGCCTTTGCAATATCTGTAAAGGCATATCCGGCAGATACAGCCATAACGATTGCCAACCCAGCGTTAGCTGCCATGTGAGCACCGATCAGTGGAACTGAGCTCTCCAAGGATTGACCATGGTCTCCGGTCAACCTAAATCTGGTTTCTCCTGGCAGCTCTTCTAAAACTTCAACATGCCAGTCAGCTGCGATTTCCTTCTTACTGCTAATTGTGGTTACTGGAACTTCGCTTAGTTCAACAATTCGAGCACCATACTCAGTGTCTAAGCAGACCACTCCTGATTGGGCGCGTAACTTGGTAAAAAGATCTGCCTTTGCTTTCAAGTAAGGCTCAAAGCCTCCATAATCATCAAAATGATCGTGGCTCAGGTTTGTGAAACCAACAACATCAAAGTGCAGGCCATCTACTCGCAATTGGCTAAGTGCCTGTGCTGAAACTTCAATAGCAACATCAGTAACTCCACGCTCACGCATTCTGGCGATGAGAGCCTGCATCTCCGGTGACTCAGGTGTGGTCAGTCTGCTGACAATAATCTCCCCAGCAATATGCCTCTCAGCAGTTGAAGTCAAACCAGTTGTTCTACCCAGCTTTCTAAGAATTCCTTCTAGCAGGTAACTGGTTGAAGTTTTACCGTTTGTTCCTGTTGTTGCAAAAAGTGTTGGCACGTTGCCTGGAGTGTTGCCATAGACAAAGGCAGCAAGTTCACCTAGGTGCTCACGAGGATTTTCCAAGATTAGAACTGGGATTCTGGCATCGCCAAGTAGTTCTTTGCCTACCGAGTCTGTAATCACAGCAACAGCACCTAGTTCAATTGCCTTGGTAACGAAATTTGCTCCGTGTGTTTTCTTGCCCGGCATTGCCACAAATAGATCACCTTGGCGAAGATCTCCTGTGTTCATACTGATGCCGGTAACGACAGTAGATGCTTGCTCAGCTGTAAATAGTAAATCGAAACGGTTTGCTATTTCACTAAGCGAAATTGGTTTTACCGACTCTGGTCTGAGAATCGGAGGGATAGATTGTTTTGGTTCCATTACTTCCACCCCGTTGGAATGTTCTTTGATTTAGTTGTTGAAGGCGGAACCGCATAGGTTTTTAGAACCTGTTTCATCACTGCAACGAACCCTGGAGTTGCTCCAAGTGAGTTGCTGACATTTCTTGACTTGTATGCCGTTACTGCAACGACAAACTGAGGGTTCTCGGCAGGAGCGATACCAACGAATGAGACCGCGTGTAATGTGCCATAGCCACTACCTTGTGCAATCTGCGCAGTTCCAGTCTTACCGGCTACTCGATATCCAAAGATTCGTGCTGTTCGACCAATAGGGCCTTTTTCGACAACCTTTTCTAACATGTCCATGGTCTCAGAAGCTGTGCTCTCAGATAGCACTCTAACTGGCGCATCAACTTTGGTCTGATCTAAGTTTCCATTGGAGCTTCGGCAACCAGCAATAAGTACGGGTGAAACTCGAACACCTTTATTTGCAATGGTCTGATAGATGTCAGCGGTTTGAATTGGAGTTAGAGAGACTCCCTGCCCGAACATGACAACTTTGTCGGTCATTCTGTCCCAAGAAGTGTAGTTAGTTAGCACTCCCGAGGATTCACCCTCAAAGTTAACTGCTGTCTTTTGACCCATTCCAAATTTCTTCATGTATTCGTAGCGTGTAGCGGAATCTACTTTCTGACCAATTTGCACGATGCCAGTGTTTGAAGATTGAGCAAGCACTCCAGTAAGAGTGAGCTTTTCAGGAGCGTGCTGTTCTGCATCGTTAATGAACTGCCCCCAAGGCATTCGCAATCTTTCAGGTGCAACTACATGAGTCTCTGGAGTGGCTTTACCAACATCAATTGCTGTGGCGGCTGCCACTGTCTTCAAAATGGAACCAGGCTCAAATGCGGTCTGGAATATTCTGCTTGCACGGTTCTGAGCTTTGACCGCACCGGGTTTATTTGGATCAACAGTCGGTGCTTCTGCTGCAGCAAGTATTTTTCCAGTTGAAACCTCAATCACAATTGCGCTGGCCCAGTCGGCATTGAGCCTTTTGACTGTGGCAGCAACTTCTTGTTGAGCGGCATATTGCAAGTCTGAGTTGATGGTTAGCACAACATCAGAACCATCTTGAACTGGAGTGATGGTTCTAATTGAAGAAGGAATCTTGATTAGGTCAGCGCCCTGTTCGTATGTCTCTTTACCATTGGTACCAGCCAGACAGCTGTTCATAGTTCGCTCAATGCCAGCTAGCGCTGAACCGTCAGAACCAACGAAACCAATTAGGTTTCCTGCAACTGCTCCCTGCGGATAGTAACGAGTTTGTTTTCTATCGAAATAAAGCCAAGGTATTTCTAAATTCTTCAATTCGGTGAATTCAGTGGCTGATGCGCTCTTCTTTAGGCTTGCATACCTGCCAACACCGGTCATCTTCGACAGGACCTTCGTCGGGCTTATTTTGAGGATGTTTGCGATATAAGTTGCTATCTCATCCTTGGTGAAGGGAGTTTGCTTGCCATCGATGTCCAGCGTCACTGGGCCAACATTGACCGGGTCAATATTCACATCCCAAGTGAAGATCGTGGTCGCAAGAATTGTGCCCTTGCTGTCCACAATGTTTCCTCGAACCGCCTCAATGGATTTGGTTCTTTCAATTGCCGCTCTTGCTTCAGCTTTGAATGATTCCCGATCAATTACTTGAAACCAAAGCAAGCGAGCGATAAACGTAATAAGAATCAGAAGGACAACGATGCCGAGGTTCCGGTGACGCTTAAAGGTCCCTTCATTGAACACCTTTATGCCCCTGCCTGTTTCTTAGTGGGTTGGTGAGGCTGGAATGCCTTCACTAGGCAAAACTACTTGGACAACAGGGCTTTTCACTGTCTTGACACTCACAACTGTAGGAACGTCGATCTTGGCTTTTTGAGAAGCAGCGAATTTGCTTGGGTTACTTCTAGTAATCAATGCAGCGTTAGCGATTAGATTATTTGACACTCCTGAATTGTTAGCTGAAGCAGGTGATGATGAACCAAATACTCGAGACTGCTTCACACTTAGGAAGACTGGGTTTGAGTTGACCACCATGCCCAGCGCCATAGCGCTGTTGGCCAGGTTCTGTGGAGATCTAAGAGACGCTACTTCTTGGTTGATGATCTGAGTCTGTGTGCCAAGAGTCGCGGTTTCCTTCTTCAACTGTGAAATCTTATAGATCGAAGCATTTGATAGTGAGCTCAAGAGAATGTTCAGGATGATGATTGCCACCACTCCTGCAATGATCTTTGGACTTAGAGCACGAAGTGCCGAAGCGATGTTTGCCCGAGATGAGGTTCTTGGTGCAACTGCGACTCTAGGAGTCGTCGAAGCTGGGACCGGTCGAAGGTGCCTTCTAGGTGCGATTGGCTTGATTGGCTGAATGGCTCTTACGGCGCTCATGCTGCTTTCCTTATTTTTTCAGCGGCGCGTAGTCTTACGGAGGCCGATCTTGGGTTCTCTTGAATCTCTTGTTCTGTTGCCTTTTCAGCACCACGCACCAGCAGTCGAAGCACAGGTGCGTGCTCTGCTAGCTCGATTGGCAATTCAATTGGTGCTGAAGATGTTGAGGCGGCAGCAAGTGCCTGCTTTACGATGCGGTCCTCTAGCGACTGATAAGCAAGGACCACTACTCGCCCACCGATGCGAAGCGAATCAATCACTGCAGGAATGGTTTCTTCCAAAATCTCTAGTTCGCTGTTTACTTCGATTCGAAGTGCCTGGAATACTCGCTTTGCAGGGTGACCTGAGCTCTTTCCAGGAATGAAAGGCACAATCTTTGCGATGATCTCGGTCAGTTGCTTGCTGTTGGTAAAGGGTTGTGAAGTTCTAACCTTGACGATTTGTTTGGCAATCGGCTTGGCGAAGCGCTCTTCGCCATAGTTCTTGAAGATTGCAGCAAGATCTGCTTCTGCATACTTGTTGAGAATCACAGCTGCGGTTAGTTCAGCGCTCTTGTCCATTCGCATATCCAGTGGAGCATCGAATGAATAAGCAAAGCCACGTTCTTTTTCATCCAATTGCATCGATGAGACACCTAGATCAAGTAGCACTGCATCAGCAAGGTCTAACCCAAGTTCTTCCAGGACTTCAGGGATCTCGCTGTATACGGCCTGCACTAAGTGAATACGATCTGCGAAAGGAGCTAGACGTTCACCTGCCAGTTTTAGAGCGTTCTCATCACGGTCGATACCGACCAAAGTCAGTTTCGGGAAACGCTGCAAGAAAGCTTCGCTGTGTCCGCCTAAACCTAAAGTGCCATCAACCAGAATCGCGCCCTCACTTGAAAGTGCATCGCCAAGGAGTGCGATGCACCTTTCAAGGAGAACAGGTTGGTGAAGGAATGAAATCTCGGTCATTTGTGTATCTCTTGGTCCTAGCCCCTGAACCCCATCCATTTGCACCTTCTGGCATCGGGGAAGAAAGCCACAAGCCAAATAGCTGGAGATCAGAAACTAGGAACTAACTGAGGTTCACCTCCCCCGCACTGAAGTTTGCAAAGGCATCAGCGTTAGCAGCCATCAAAGCCGCGTAATCAGCTGGGTTCCAAATTTCAAGGTGAGTACCAACACCGGTAACAATCAGTTCGCGTCCAAGGTTTGCCCACTCGCGCAGATCTTGATTTACCAAGATACGGCCCTGTCCATCAGGGGTTTGGTCTTCGGCAGGCCCGTATAGAAAACGCATCAGGTTTCGGTATTGAGGGGTTCCCATAGTTACCCCATCGGTCATTTGAGAATACTTAGCTTCGTATTGAGCCTTGGTGTAGATGGCAACACAACGCTCCTGGCTCTTAGCCAAAATGACTCCACCAGCAAGGCGGTCACGGAATTTAGCAGGAAGGATGAGGCGGAACTTCTCATCAAGTTTGGGATAGCTAGTACCGATGAACATTGGCTTTCCCCTTCCTCAGTCGACTGCTTCTATTACACTCCACAATACACCACTTTCATCCACAAATATTGATATTTTGCGGGTAAGTTTCTATTTTGGCGTGTCTTGGGTTGATTTGGCAAGGGGCAATCGGTGGAGGGAAATTCCTAAGATTTTGCGATTTTAGAGAATATTTGAGCAAAAAGAAGCCCCGACAACCTGCCGGGGCTAAATTCTTCTTGTCTTAGTGGGTCAAAATGGGGTTATTTACCCTCGTTGCGCTGATCCCAGCGGTCTTGAAAAAAGCTGCCAGGGGTCTTTTCTGCCCTTTTTGCCTTATCAGATGCGGATTTTGCAACTCGAATCGCTTTCGAGCTCCAATTCTGGCTAACCAGGTAAAGCCCCAAAAGCATGGTCACAAAGGCTACGACTCCAAACCAGACCAAGTGAAGGCTGGTTGCGAAGAGCATCAGACCCAAACCCATAACTACAAGGATCGAGCCCAAGACTAGGAGGCGGGCATATTTGGTCGGTGTCGGAGTAACCTCAGTCGTTTTCGCCTTTGGCTTGCTTCCGCCAGTAAGTTGACGTTCTAGCTCTTCGAGAACTTTTTGCTCTTGTTCAGATAAACCCACGGGATCCTCCACACCTAGGCTTTAATGCTAAACGCTTTTGCCAAGTTAGGCTATTCCAGTGAAATCTTCAGAACTACTCCTCGCCCAGGTTCAGGAAAACTTAGATTCCTTCTGCCAGAAGCAACACTCTGACTTTGAGGCTATTTCAGCTGACCTTATCCCTGTGGTTGATTACACTCAGAGCCTTTTGCAGGGCGGCAAGCGTTTTAGAGCACTCTTTTGTTACTGGGCATGGCGTAGTTCACTCGGTCAATCCACCCACCAGCAAAACAACACCGAGGTTCTGGAATCAGAGGAAGCAATTGCTGGCATTGCGGCATCCCTTGAGATGTTCCATGCCGCTGCCCTAGTTCACGATGACCTATTAGATCAGTCTGATACCAGACGTGGTGCCCCAGCTATTCATAAAAGATTCGAAGCACTGCACAGCGCTAAGGGTTGGGCTGGAAGTCCAGAGCGCTTTGGTGTCGCCGGTTCGGTACTGGTAGGTGATTTGATGTTGGGTTGGTCGAGCGAAATCTTTGGTAATGCATTACTGCACTCCCCTACAAGAGAAATCGAGAGCGCCTGCCGCGATGAATTCAGCTTGATGAGAGTCGAAGTCATGGCAGGTCAGTACCTAGACGTTCTAGAAGAAAATGCTGCCGCCACCAGGTCACTATCTGAAGCAGTTGGCAGAGCAGAAAAAGTCATTCTTTACAAGACCGCCAAATACAGCATTGAAGCGCCACTTCGAATTGGGGCAGCCTTTGCGGGAGCTGACCAAGCAACCCTCAATTCCTTCACCTCATTCGGGATACCACTTGGCATTGCATTCCAATTGCGAGATGACATCCTTGGTGTCTTCGGTGATCCAAGCGTCACAGGCAAACCTGCCGGCGATGACCTTCGCGAGGGTAAAAGAACAGTATTAGTCGCCCTCACCAAACAAGCGCTTGCTGATCGCTCAAAATCTATGAGTGATGCATTTGAAGAACTATTGACAAGCAGAGAACTAGAAGTTCAGCAGATTGAATTTATGCAAAAGCTGATAACGGAATCAGGTGCTTTGGATAAGACCGAACGCATGATCAATGAATTGGCCGATAGAAGCCTTGAAGCCCTAGACGAGGCTGAACTTGAGCCACAGGCTAAAGAAGTTCTACGTTCATTGGCCCTGAAGGTAATTAACCGCGATAGCTAGAGAGCTAGCGATTGGGCAATACGTCTAACTTCAGTTTTTCTTCCAGAAACCAGAGCTGCCATCGGTGTGCCCTTGAGTGCATCGTTCTCGGTGTATAGCCAGTTGATTGCACCCATCAAGGAAAAACCAGAATCTAGTAGGACAAAGATTGTTCCTTTGAGCGATGGGAGCGCTTCACCATTAGCAATAATCTCCGCAGGGATTTGAAAGATACCATCTCGCTTGACAGCTATTAGAGCATGCTCTTCAATAAGTCTTCGAACTTTTCCTGGGACTATGCCAAGGCGTTCACCTGCCTCAGGAATTGAAATCCAGTTGGCAACATTTTCTAAAGGTTCACTCACATCTCAAGATTGCCACACCTATTGCCCTCCCGCTATCTAGAATTAGGTCGTGGCACGATATTTATGCCCAATCAGTTACGGAACAATGACTTCTCAACTAACCCAGAACTCCCATGAAGTCGTTTTCCTTACCCAGATTTCTGGTTCCAATTGAGCAATCTGCAGGGAAAGACCCTTTCTTCAAGGTATTTGGTGCAAGAGGTAATCGCTCGCGGTGGGATGTCTACTGTTTACTCTGCCAAAGATCTAAGACTTGACCGCCTGGTCGCGATAAAGGTCATTCATCCGCATCTAGCTGCTGACCCTGTTTTTAGAGACAAGTTCTTCCGCGAGGCGAGAATGCTTGCCAAGGTAAATCACGCCAACCTAGTTAACATTTATGACCAGGGCGATGATTCAGGTAACGCATACATTGTCTTGGAATACGTTCAAGGAATTACTCTGCGTGATGCCCTACGCGAAAATGGGGCCCTAACGACTGAGCAGATTATGCAGGTTAGCAAGGCTATTCTCTCCGCTCTTGCCCAAGCTCATTCAAATGGCATTGTGCATAGGGATCTGAAGCCTGAAAATGTTCTACTCTCCGATGATGGTCGAATAAAAGTTACAGATTTTGGGCTGGCAAGAGAACTATCAACAGACACCGACACAGGCTCGTTGGTTGGCACTGTTGCATATCTTGCCCCTGAAGTAATAAAACGCGGCAAGACGCAAACTCAAAGTGATATCTACTCGTATGGAATCATGCTCTATGAAATGCTCACAGGAGTTCAGCCATACCGTGGCTCTGATGCAATTCAAATTGCTATGCAGCACACCACTTCCAGAGTTGGCTCAGCGCTAGAACTAAATAACGCGGCTTCTAGGGAATTAAATACTTTAATGCTTGAGTGCACACAGCCAAGCCCAGAACTCCGCCCGCAGGATGCGATTTCAGCTCTAGCTAAATTGGAACAGATTTCAAAAGTTGAGGTTGACTCAAATCAAAATATTGATGAAACGCTAATCTTGACCGAACCCTATGAGGATATAAGTTTTACCGAAGTGATTTCGGATGTTGAAATAACTAAAGCTAATCCATTCGAAAACTTCGGTAAGAAAAATGCCATTAGCAAATGGCTCATATCCAGTCTCTTAGTTTTTGCTCTCGGATCGTTCGGAGGTTGGTTCTACGGTGCAGGCCCTGGTGCTTTAGTTACCATTCCAAATGTTAGCGATAAATCCTCAGCGGAAGCCACCAACATACTTCACCCTTTGACTAGTCACATTGCAATTAGGAAAGTATTCAGTTCCAGTTTTGCGGAGGGTCAAGTGGTGGGAACTGAACCACCGGCTGGAATTCCAGTAGCAAAAGATTCGACAATCACTTTGCTGGTCTCTAAAGGTAAAGAGATGATCAGCGTTCCGAAACTTCTGGGTCTAGATTTGGTTACCGCTACCGCGAAGTTAGCTGGGGTTCATCTCGCTGTTGGAACTGTTAGCGAATGGTTCAATTCAGATTACCCACTAGGCGCTATCTATAACTACTCCGGGGCTGACAAAACAAAACTTGCTGTTGGTTCAAATGTGGATCTGAAGGTGTCTCTTGGAGCAATTCCTGTAGTGAGTGGTCTGCAGGAAAGCGTTGCCAGAGCAGCGCTTGAAGTTGCAGGACTGAATGTCCGCAAAAGTGTTTATCAATTTTCCAACACCTTTGCTAAGGGTGAGGTAGTTGCTGTTGTCCCAGATGAGACCGAAGTTGGTAAAGGTTCAACCATCAAGCTCATCGTCAGCCGAGGCCCGAACACTGTCTTGATGCCAAAGGTCAAGGGTGAAACCATTTTGGCAGCGCAATCACTTCTTGAATCTCTTGGGTTGAAAGTTCTTATCGATACCAAGTGGCTCTCTAAAGACTATGGAATCAAAAAAGTAACAGGTGCTAGTGAAAATGTTGGAGCTACCCTAAAGGTCGGCTCAACAGTTGTAATCAGGTCTCGTTAGCGAGCAGCTAGCTCTTCTGCAACTAGGAATGCAAGCTCAAGTGACTGTGAGTGATTCAGTCTTGGATCACATAGCGATTCGTATCTAGATTCCAGAGTGATTTCATCAATGTGTTCGCTGCCGCCTAGACATTCAGCCACATCGTCGCCGGTGAGTTCAACGTGAACGCCACCGGGAAAAGTCCCTAGGTCACGGTGAACTTCGAAGAAGCCGCGAACCTCATTCATCACGTCATCGAAACGACGGGACTTATATCCATTGGCTGTTGTAATACCGTTACCGTGCATCGGATCGGTAATCCAAAGCGGTTGGAAGCCAGCGTCTCTAACTGCAGTGACAAGTTTTGGAAGTGCTTCACGAATCTTGCCAGCACCCATTCTGGTGATGAAGGTAAGTCGACCAGGTTCATGGTTCGGGTCTAGTTTTTCGATTAGCGCCATCACATCGTCAACTGAAGTGTTAGGGCCAAGCTTCACTCCCAATGGGTTACGAACACGAGAGAGGAAATCTACGTGAGCTCCATCGAGTTGACGGGTTCGCTCACCAATCCAAATAAAGTGTGCACTGGTGTCGTAAGGAGTTCCGGTTCTTGAATCAATACGGGTCATTGGACGTTCGTAATCAAAGAGCAAACCTTCGTGCGAAGTATAGAACTCTGTGGTTCTCAGTTCACTAAAGTTCGCGCCGCAGGCCGCCATGAACTTGATGGCGCGATCGATGTCTTTAGCCATGGTTTCGTATTTCGAGTTTGCAGGGTTATCAATGAAACCTTTGTTCCATTCATGCACAGAACGAAGATCAGCAAACCCACCCATTGTGAAAGCACGAATCAGATTCAGAGTTGAAGCTGAAGTGTTGTATGCCTGGAGGAGTCTTGTTGGATCCGGTGTTCTTGACTCAAGCGTGAAATCATATCCGTTGACGGCATCGCCGCGGTATGCAGGGAGAGTTAGGTCTTCTCTGGTTTCACTATCAGAAGATCGAGGCTTAGCGAATTGCCCAGCCATTCTGCCCATCTTGATGACAGGCATGGATGCACCGTAGGTAAGCACCACTGCCATCTGCAGCAAGGTCTTGACACGGTTGCGAATACGATCCGCTGTTGCATCAACAAAAGTTTCAGCACAATCGCCACCTTGCAGTAGGAATGCGTTTCCTGATGCTGCTTGAGCGATTCTGTTTTTCAAGATATCAACTTCACCAGCAAAAACCAAGGGTGGATATTTTGCCAAGATTGCGCGCACTTCTGAAACAGCAGCATCATCTGGCCAAGTAGGCTGTTGGGCTGCGACAAGATTTAGATAGTTATCGAGTCCTTCGATAACACCTGGGTCTGCTTGAACTACTGGTTCGTGTGAAGCCAATTTGCTGGTCCTTGTCTTAGGGGTTAATACTTAGCGACGGTCTTTTAGTGTTGAGGCATATACGTCGATGTATTCCTGCCCGCTGAGCTTCATCAGCTCATAAATTATCTCATCAGTGACCGCTCGGAGAACTAGTCGATCCCCTTCCATACCGGCAAAGCGGGAGAAATCCAAAGGCTCCCCGACCACCACTCCGATGCGACGAATTCGTGGAAGCTTTCTTCCAATCGGTTGCACTTTCTCGGTATCAATCATCGCTACCGGAAAGACTGGAACTTTGGCTTCGAGAACCATACGCGCGATTCCAGTTCTCCCCCTGAATAATCTTCCATCAGGAGATCTAGTTCCTTCTGGGTAGATTCCCAGCAGTTGCTCTTGAGCTAAAACACTCAAACCAGTGTTTAGCGCAGCCTCGGAAGCCTTGCCACCACTTCTGTCGATTGGCAGTTGCCCAGTTCCTTTGAAGAACCATCTAGATAGTGTTCCCTTGATTCCCTTACCAGTGAAGTATTCACTCTTGGCTAGAAATACAACCGGACGACGAAGCATCAACGGCAGGAAGATTGAATCTGAAAAAGAAAGGTGGTTAGAAGCCAAGATTGCGGCACCATCGGTTGGAATCTTGTCAGCACCTTTGACCCAAGGTCTAAAAAGTACCTTCAGGATCGGCCCTAGGACAATGTTTTTGAGCAGGAAATACCACATGGTGGACCTCCATCTCTCTCTGATTGACCTTGAAAGATAAGTTTATCGCCCGAGTGAATGCAATCTAGCCAGATCAGCTGCCCCGACAACTCCAGCATCATTGTGTAATTGGGCAACAACTACCTTGAGTTCTGGTCTAAACCCGCGAGCAGGAAGGTGTTCCAGGTATGCGGTCCGGATTGGTTCCAAAAGTAATTCACCGGCCGCGCTTACTCCGCCACCGATGACCACAATTTCTGGGTCAAGAATGGCAGTGAATGAGGCAACGGCGAGTCCAAGATTCGAGCCAAGTTCATTCAGCAACATCAGCGCTCCAGGATCGCCCTCCTGAATCGCCTGATAGACCTCGTGACCGGTGAGTTCGCCCTTTTCAGCAGCTAGGGCTGCTAGCCGGCTAGCCTCAGGTGTTCCACTTTTGACAAGATCCTTAGCCGCATTCAGGAGTGCAGTTCCTGAACCGTATTGTTCTAGGCAACCGTGTTGACCACAGCCACAAGCTTTTCCGTTAGGGATGAAGTTGGAGTGTCCTAACTCAGCGCCAATTCCAAATCCACCTCTGAATAATTCGCCATTAGCAACAATCGCCCCGCCAACTCCAGTTCCGATGGTGAGCATCATCATGTGATGGCTTCCTCGACCAGCTCCAAAGCGGTATTCGGCCCAGCCAGCGGCATTGGCATCGTTTTCAATGAAGACTGGAACACCCAGTTCAGCTTCCAATTTGGCCTTCAACGGTTCATTGCGCCAGCTTAAGTTTGGCGAATAAACAACGACAGCCTGATTGGCGTCGATAAAGCCAGCCGCCGCGACCCCAACCGCTCGGATTTCTTCTCCAGAGCGTAATTCATTGACCATAGCGACAACCGCTGCCTGCAAAGCAACTGAGTCATTTGCCGGAGTTGGAACCTTTAGTTCACGAAGGATCTCACCTGATTCGGATACGAGAGCACCAGCAATCTTGGTTCCCCCGATGTCGATTCCGACGGTATTCATGGCTTTCCTTCGCTTTTTGAACAACTTGGCAAGTTTATCGGCAAGCCCTGCAATAGCCTAGAGCGCAGGATTTTTGCCTGTCCACGGGTAGAGTAGTGAAAAGTTTCATTTACGGGGAAATAGACGGAGTCAGAATTGAAGATCAACGAAATCCCACTGCTGGTCACCTCAAAGCCAGAGGCAAACATCACTGACCTCTTAATTGAAAGAGTGAAGATAAACCCTGCCCTTCCACTGATGTCTAAACAGGTAACACCTGGGGTTTGGGACGATGTATTAGCTGGCGATTACCTTGAAGAAGTTAAAGCTCTAGCCAAAGGTTTTATTGCCGCTGGAATTGAAAATGGACAACGAGTTGGCATCATGAGTCACACTCGATACGAATGGGCTCTCTGCGACTTCGCGCTTTGGTTCGCTGGCGCTGTCTCAGTACCCATTTACGAGTCCTCAGCGCCATCTCAGATCGAGTGGATCCTCAGCGACTCCGGTGCCACAGCCGCCTTCTTCGAAGATAAGGCACTGTTGGAACTTTTCAACAGTGTTAAGAGCAATTTGCCGAAGGTAACAAAAACTTGGACATTTGAAGGAAAAGATTTTGATGATCTAGTTGCACTAGGTAAAAACATCACAGATGAAGAACTTGAAGCAAGACGAACTGCAAACGGGCTGAAAGATCTGGCAACTATCATCTACACCTCTGGAACTACTGGCCGACCAAAGGGTTGTGAACTACTGCACGAAGGTTTCGTAGATCTTTCTAGAAATGCGCAGGCAGTTCTACCTCAGGTCGTCTGTCCTGGTGGGTCAACTGTTTTGTTCCTACCGATGGCTCACGTCTTCGCTCGTTTTGTTTCCGTTCTCTGCGCAGCTGCCGGCGTTCAAGTTGGGCATCAGCCGGATGCAAAGAACGTGGCACCCGCCATGCAGAGTTTCCACCCAACCTTCTTACTGGCCGTGCCGAGAGTATTTGAGAAAGTTTTCAACTCAGCAGAGCAAAGAGCAGAAGGAGCCGGGAAGGGAAAGATTTTCCACACCGCCGCAGAAACTGCAATCGAATGGTCAAAGGCACTAGACACCAAGAGGGGTCCTAGCCTGATGCTTTCACTAAAGCACAAGGTATTTGATGCATTGGTTTATAAGAAGCTTCGTGGAGCAATGGGCGGCAGAGTCAAATACGCAATCAGCGGTGGTGGACCATTAGGAGCTCGATTGGGCCACTTCTATCGAGCCATCGGTCTTATCGTTCTGGAAGGTTACGGTCTGACAGAAACAACTGCACCCGTCACAATCGGACGTCCAGATAACCTCAAGATTGGCAAAGTTGGTTTCCCACTGCCAGGTTGCGGTGTTCAGATTGCTGAGGACGGTGAAATTTGGCTTCGCGGCAGCAATGTGCTCAAAGGTTATTGGAACAACTCGGATGCTACCTCTTCAACCTTTGATGGTGAATGGTTCAAGACCGGAGACATTGGTGAACTGGATGAAGATGGATTCTTGGCAATTACCGGTCGAAAGAAGGAATTGATTATCACAGCTGGTGGTAAGAATGTTGCTCCAGCACTACTTGAAGATCCATTGCGAGCAAATCCACTGGTTAGTCAGGCAGTTGTGATTGGTGATGCAAAACCATTCGTTTCAGTTCTACTATCCATTGATGAAGAAATGCTTCCGCTCTGGCTAGAAAATAATGGAATCAAAGAGAAGCTCACATTAGACCAGGCTAGAAGCAATGCTGCTGTGCTGGCTGAAATATCTAAGGCAATTGAAAATGTGAACTCCCATTTCTCAACCGCTGAATCGATTAGGAAGTTTGCCATTCTTCCCTATGACCTAACCGAGAAGAGCGGTCATCTAACTCCATCACTGAAGATAAAAAGATCTGTGGTAATTGAAGACTTTGGAAATTTGATCGACGACATCTATGCAGACAGTGCTAAGTCCACCTGTCACAACATTGGTGATTACAAGATCTAACGGATAAACCAATTCGATGCTCGAACTAGCTTCATCGCTTCTTTGCGCTCATCGGCTGTGAGCCTATCTAGGTATAGTAATCCGTCGAGATGGTCGTATTCGTGTTGCAGTGCTTGAGCAAGTAATCCAGTTCCGGAAATTGTTACTTCACTTTGGTCAAGCAATTGACCAGTAAGTTCAGCTTCTGGGTATCGAAGAGTCAAATGCCAATTACCTGGAACTGATAGACAACCTTCTTCGGTAAGAAAAGGCTCACCCTTCAGCACTAAGTTCTTCGGGTTGATGAGGTATCCGACTTTTCCGGCCACGTTATAACTGAAGGCTCTAAGCGAAACTCCTATTTGCGGAGCCGCTACTCCTGCCCTACCTGGTTCTTTAGTGGTATCGATCAGGTCGTTGACTAAAGCTATGGTCTTCGGGCCGAAGTCGGTAACAGCATCACAGGGTGATTTTAGAACAGGGTCACCGAATAGGCGTATTTCTCTAACCGTCATGAACTAGTTGCTCTTGGCTAAGCCTTCAACAACCAGAGCAGCGAGTTCGCGAGCAGCTTCACGAGTATTACGGTTTAGTTGATCGAACTTGATAACTGAACCAGCTGCAAGCGCTGGGTCATAAGGAATCTTTACAACTGCGCGAACACGAGATTTGAAGTGAGCCTCAATCTCATCGAGTTTCACTAAGTTTGTTCCCTGAGTAGCGGTGTTTAGTGCGACAACCGAACCACGAACCAAATCACCATAACCGTTGGCTTCTAGCCAGGTAAGCGTCTCTGAGGCCAATCTTGCTTCATCAACAGATCCACCAGAGACAATAACGAGGCCATTAGCTCGCTGGAGAGTCGGACGCATTACTGAGTGCACGATACCCGTTCCACAGTCAGTCAAAATGATGGTGTAATAACGAGCTGCCATATCTGCAACAACGTTGTAATCACCTTCATCAAAAGCTTCAGAAAGCATTGGGTCGCTGTCTGATGCCAAGACGTGGAGTCTTGTCACGTCGCGAGAGACCATTGTTGAGAAATCAGTGAAACCGTCAATTGCAGCAGCCCGGTTGACCACATCGCGAACAGTGAAACGGGTCGACTTACTAACCCGCTCGGCTAGAGTTCCTCGGTCAGGGTTAGCATCGATTGCGATTACGCGATCTTCACGGGCTAGAGCCATTGCCATACCAAGCAAGGTTGTTACTGTGGTTTTTCCCACGCCACCTTTTCGAGTTAGTACTGGAACAAATCTTGCTCCGCCACCTAGGTTGGCTGAAATTCGAGCATCAATTGCTTTACGTTCACGAACTCGTAAGCTATCGCCTAAATTGATGGTCTTTAGCGATAGAAAGTATAGGAATCTGCGGAAACCTGATTCAGGGGCAGGTCTAGTTTTGGAATTTACTTCAATCAGACGATCGGCGGTGAGCATTGCAGCCGGTTCTGGTTGATCAAAAGTATCGCCGCGCAAACTGTCTCTGCGCGAATAACCATTCTGTGAAGTTGCAAGGCTGGCTGTCTCAGATGCTCCACCGGTTGGAACGATAGCGGTGGCTTCTGTAACAACCTTGATAGATGAAGTGGTTGGAGTTAGATCAATAGTGCTGGCTTCGATAGAGCTAGCGCTAAGCTCCGCGCTAGATTCTGACTCGCCCTTGGAACGAGAGTTCTTACCTTCAAATTTGTCAGCCAAACTTATTCCTTATGCTCGTCTACTCAGTAGCACTGAAACTATAACTTCTGGGGTAAGTCTATTCGCTAACTTTGGGTTCGACCACGAGGATGAGATCCCCAGATTCAACCGCCTGTGTCTTTGTTATGGCTAAACGCCTGATAACTCCAGAAGTATTGGCAGTAATGGTGGCTTCCATTTTCATTGCCTCAATGGTTGCTACCGGCTGACCCAGCTCAACTGCGGTGCCCTCAACTACCTGCAAAGTCACTACACCGGCAAACGGTGCCGCTACTTCGGCGGGGTTAGATAGGTTAGCCTTTTCTGCTGAAACCACATTGGTGGCAATCTTTCTATCTCTGATATTGATAGGGCGAAGCTGGCCGTTGAAGGTAGCCATAACAGTTCTGAAACCCTTTGCATCGGGAGAACCGATAGCCTCGAGTCCCACAAAGATACGAACACCCTTAGCGATTTCAACGACATGCTCTTGCCCCTGCTCAAGACCGTAGAGGTAATCGAGAGTATCTACTGGATCTAGGTTTCCGAAGGTGCTGCGTGATTTTTCGAAATCAATTGTCGGCCCAGGGAAAAGAAGTCTATTGAGCGTGTTTCGTCTAACTTTGGCATCAACCGAGACAAGGTTCTCTAGATCTTCCTTTGATACTGGAACCAGACCAAACTTAGGGCTCTTGCCCTGAAGAACTTTTGTCCTGAATGGTTCAGGCCAGCCACCAGGAAGATCGCCAAGTTCACCGGCCATGAAACCAACTACAGAATCTGGAATGTCGTAGTTCTGAGGGTTAGCCGCAAAATCTGCTGGGTCAGCGTTCACTGCTACCAAATGCAAGGCTAGGTCGCCAACAACCTTTGATGAAGGTGTGACTTTAGTAGGTCTTCCAAGAATCTCGTTAGCCGCCGCATACATATCTTCAACTCGTTCAAATTGGTTACCCAGACCGAGAGCGATTGCCTGCTGACGAAGATTACTTAGCTGACCACCTGGAATCTCGTGCTTGTATACCCGACCGGTTGGACCACGAAGGCCAGATTCAAATGGAGCATAAACATTTCTAACTGCTTCCCAATATGGTTCAAGGGCAGTCATCTCATCTAGCGTGATTCCAGAATCACGATCAGTATTTTCTAATGCCGCAACAAGTGCCGATGCTGAAGGCTGAGAAGTAGTTCCGGCCATTGGTGCTGAAGCAACATCCACAGCGTCAACGCCCGCATCGATGGCAGCAATCAGAGTGGCTAATTGACCACCTGCGGTGTCATGGGTGTGGAGGTGAACAGGGACATCGAATTCTGCTCTAAGTGCTTTAACTAATTTTGCTGCAGCCTGTGGTCGCAGTAATCCAGCCATATCCTTAATCGCCAGAATATGTGCACCAGCCTTAACTACTTGCCTAGCTAGATCTAGGTAGTAATCCAAGGTGTATAGCTTTTCGTTTGGATTTAGTAGATCACCGGTGTAACAGATGGCAACTTCAGCAACGGCAGTCTTAGTTTTCAAAACAGCACTGATCGCTGGAAGCATCTGATCGACATCGTTCAAGGCATCAAAAATTCTAAAGATATCAACACCTGACAAAGCGGCTTCAGAAACAAAAGCTTCTGTTACTTCAACTGGGTAAGGGGTGTATCCCACAGTGTTTTGACCACGGAGCAGCATCTGAATACAAATATTCGGCATTGCCTCACGAAGAGCAGCAAGTCTTGACCAAGGGTCTTCACCGAGGAAGCGAAGCGATACGTCATATGTTGCTCCACCCCAAGCTTCAACAGAGAATAACTTGCTTAGAATTCTGGCTTCGTATGGCGCTACCTGTACTAAGTCACGAGAACGAACGCGAGTAGCCAATAAAGACTGGTGTGCATCTCTAAATGTGGTGTCTGTAACAGCAACCGCGGACTGTTCGCGAAGCGCTTTCGCGAAACCTTCTGGACCCAGTTGCTGTAACAACTGCCTAGAGCCGCTCGGTGCCGGCTTGGTCAAATCAATTTTTGGCAACTTAGTAGCCGGTGAGATTAGATCCCCTCTAGCCCCATATGGTTGGTTGACTGTGACATCAGCCAACCAGTTGAGAATCTTGGTTCCTCGGTCTAATGAAGGATGAGCTGTAAGGAGTTCAGGACGTTCATCAATAAAAGCAGTGCTCAACTCCCCCGCTGCAAAGCTCGGGTCAGCTAGTACGCCCTGAAGGAATGCAATGTTGGTGGAGACGCCACGAATTCTAAATTCGGCTAGAGCACGTTCTGCTCGGTTCACCGCTGACTTCAGGTCTCTGCCTCGGGTAATAAGTTTTACCAATAGTGAATCGAAGTGCGGGCTAATTTCACTTCCAGTTGAAACTGTTCCGCCGTCAAGGCGAATTCCAGCACCTCCTGGGGAACGATAGGTGCTGATCTTTCCAGTGTCAGGTCTAAATCCAGCAGTTGGATCTTCGGTAGTTATTCTGCACTGGATTGCAAAACCATTCATCTCGATCTTGTCTTGGGTAAGGTCTAACTCAGCAAGAGTCTTACCAGCCGCGATTAGCATCTGAGATTGAACCAGGTCAATGCCGGTAATTTCTTCGGTGACTGTGTGCTCAACCTGAATTCTAGGATTCATTTCAATGAATACATGCTTGCCAGCATTCGGGCCGACAGTGTCAATTAAGAATTCAACGGTGCCAGCGTTTACGTAACCTACCTGTTTCGCAAATGCAACTGCATCTTTGTATAGTGCCGATCTAAGTTCCTGGGAAACATTTGGAGCAGGTGCTATTTCAACAACCTTTTGATTTCTGCGCTGCACAGAACAATCGCGTTCGAATAGGTGAACAACGTTTCCTTGGCTATCTGCCAAAATTTGAACTTCAATGTGACGAGGTCGTAAAACTGCTTGTTCAAGAAAAACACGTGCATCACCGAATGCACTTTCGGCTTCACGCATTGCTTCACCGAGTGCAGCTTCAAGTGATGCTTCGTCAGCAACTCGACGCATGCCACGACCACCACCACCGGCAACTGCCTTTACAAAAAGTGGAAAGCCGATTTGTTTTGAATCTTCAATAAGCTCTGCTGTGTTCTCTGATTGCCGAGAGGATTTCAAAACTGGAACATTTGCTGCGATCGCAGCTTCTTTGGCGTTTACCTTGTTACCGGCTAATTCGAGAACATCGGATGTTGGACCAATGAAGGTAATGCCGTTAGCTCTTGCGGCTTCAGCAAGTTCAGGATTTTCCGAAAGGAAGCCGTAGCCGGGGTAAATGGCATCTGCCCCACACTCCAGTGCAACTCTGATGATTTCAGAGACATCTAAGTAAGCGCGAACTGGATGACCGATCTCACCAATCTGGTAGGCCTCATCAGCCTTTAGTCGATGGGAGGAGTTTCTATCCTCATAGGCAAATACGGCAACAGTTTTAGCGCCAAGCTCATAGGCCGCTCTAAAGGCGCGAATGGCGATTTCGCCTCGGTTAGCAACCAAAATCTTGCTGAACATGCGTTCCTATCTGCGCTCAGATGAACAAATAACGGGTTGCAACTAAATCAAAAGGTAGCCTAGACAGGTGCAGGTATTAAGCATTAGCGCCTTGAAAGGCGGAGTTGGTAAAACCACGGTAACCCTTGGTCTTGCCTCTGCTGCCATGTCTAGGAACTTACGAACCCTGGTGATTGATTTAGATCCTCAGTGCAACGCAAGCATTGGTTTAGGTGCGGTTGGGGATTTTGAGTATTCAGCGGCCGAAGTAATCAAGAAGCCCCGGCACAACACTGTGCTAAGGGCAATTGTAGTCTCATCTTGGGCTAAGGGGCAGACAGGCCGTTTAGACATAATGGTTGGAAACCCTAAGCTAACCCTGCAAAACAAGGGAAACCCCTCATTCAGATCACTCTGGAACATCGAACAAGCCTTGGCAACCCTTGAGAATGAATATGACCTGGTCCTGATTGACACTCCTCCATCTCTGGGCGCATTGACTCGCATGGCTTGGGTGGCTAGCGACCGAGTCCTACTAGTTGCCGAGCCAGCAATCAACTCAGTCATCTCAATCGAAGCAGCAATCAAAGCCTTCGTTGAACTTAGAAACAAAGTCAATCGAAGAGTGAATCTTTTAGGTGTTCTAGTCAATCGACTTAGGGCCAGCGTTGCTGAGCACCAGTATCGAGTGAACGAACTTGACGAACTCTTTGGTGATTTGATGCTGAATCCCCCACTAGAGGAAAAGACTGCTTTGCAGCAATCTTCTGGTGCAGGAAAATCAATTCACTCCTGGCCTGGACAATCAGCTGCTAAATTGGCGAGCCGTTTTGACGCATTGCTAGAAACAGCACTGGAGGCTTTTGTTGCAGAGGATCCGGGTCTGGCACTTAGAAAGCGCAAAGCTGACGCTAAGAGTCGCTTCTCTAAGCGCAACCGGGATTCGAAACCAAACTTCCCAGTCAAAGTAGCAACAGTTCCCCCAGTTGCAAAAGTTGAGATGCCGGAAGAGCCAACAGAAGAACCGACTGTTTCTCCGGAATACGAAGAAAAGTTCCAAGAAGTGATTCGTCAGACTATGACTAAAAAGCAGATTGAAGCGCTGAAAGAATTGCCTGCGGAAGACTAGACTGCCTTCTTGTTTAGCCTTCTGAGGGTAAGTTCATCAAGATCTTCAATGTGGCTTGGGTTGATCTCTGTGAGGGTTGCTTCAACTTCACCCAAGACCTTACCCACCGAGATCCCAAATACTCCCTGACCACGGTCTAGCAAGTCAATTACCTCGTCAACTGATGTGCAGAGGTAAACTTTCGCGCCATCAGAAATCAAAGTGATCTTGGCAAGGTCGCTGATGCCTGCCTCGCGTAGTTGCTGAATTGCAATGCGAATTTGTTGAAGTGAAACACCGGCATCCAAGAAACGCTTAACGAGCTTTAGCACCAAGATGTCTCTGAAGGAATATAGGCGCTGAGTTCCAGAACCCGATGCTCCCCTGACGCTTGGCTGGACTAAGGCAGTTCTGTCCCAGTAGTCGAGTTGGCGATAGCTAATTCCAGCGGCCCCTGCTGCAGAGGTGCCACGGTAACCAACATTAGGGTCATGCCAAGGTTGAGAAACTGCAAAAAGGTCATCCTGGAGATAGGCAAACTCGCTTGCTTCGCTGAGCACGATTCGGCCAGTTTCGGTCGTTGGTTCTTGAATCACACCATCAACTTTGGGTTCGTTTGATTCCATGCTGGCCTCCTCTCCTAAATTCTAAAGTTCAAGTAATGCTTGAAGCTTTCTTTAATTGTTCCGCTTACCCCTGACTATAGGGCGTTAATATTCTTCTTCGGCGTGTCGCGCTAGTCGATTTTATCGATAACAGCGCGAATTAGCTCTGCTCTAATCACTGCGAAATGAGACTCAATCTCATTGGCATACGCTGCCGCTCTGGATTTAGCCGCTGGATCGCGCTGTTTCTTCACGCCGGCAACAACACCTTGGATCAAACCTAGGTCTCTATCTACTGAGGTCTTGATTCCTCGAAGATGTCTAGCCGAGATTCCAAAACGCTGGAGCTGCATCAATGAACGAGCGATTTCGATATCGCTGTATTCAAATGGTTCAGCTCCAATTAGCTGAGATTGCTGCGCCTCAGAAAGCAGTGTCTCATTGATTCCACTTTCAGCTACTAGTTCCAGCTTGCTGAACTTTCTAGTGACGCTTGGGCGTCTTGTTGAACTTGGCAGTGAAGGCTGCTTACCCGCATCCAGATCATCTAGGTATGTACGAATGACTTTCAGCGGTAGGAACTTATCTCTTTGAAGTTCTAGTATCAGCCTTACTCGCTCGATGTGTTCTTCGCTGTATTTGCGATATCCAGATTCAGTTCTAAAAGGTGAGAAAAGACCTTGATCTTCAAGGAATCGAATTTTGGAAGGTGTGAGATCTGGGAAATCGCTTTTCAACTTGTCAATGACCTGACCGATAGTGAAGAGCCGACCAGGTCTAGGCGCAAATAGATTTGCGGCTTCGTTAACTGCCATGATTCTTAGCTGTCTTTCTTAGAAGCAAAGAATGTCAAGTGATACTTGCCAATCTGAACTTCACTTCCATTTTCAAGTTCTGCTGTCTCTACTCGAGCATTTTGATACTGAGTACCGTTCAGTGACGCTAGGTCAGTTACGGTGAAAGCTTTGCCGACTCTTTTGAACTCTGCATGCTTTCTGGACACTGTTACATCATCCAAGAAGATGTCAGCATTTGGATGACGGCCAACAGTGGTTACATCTGCATCAAGCAAGAATCGAGATCCCTGGTTCGGTCCTCGTCTAACGATTAGTAGCGCGTTTCCAGAAGGCAGCGCATCAACGGCAGCTCGTTCCTCATCGCTAAGAGTCTCGACATCGCCCTCTAGGAGAGACTCAGAGAAGTTGCGAGTAGCCTCAATGTCATCGCCTGAATTGGCGTCTGGCCCAGCTGAAAACTCGTTCACGCACTCTCCTCTTTCTGGTTAAGAATAGCCGAGTCTAGACGGGCTAATTTTCGAATGTTATGAACCTGTCGTAAATAAATGAAACCTGTCCACCAGTAGAGCCAAACACCCCAGAAGGCAAATGCCCAAGCTATTGGGTATACCCAATTGGCAACCTGAACAGGTATTACCTCAGGTAGCAGCATCAGCGGGAAGGCGTAAAGCAGAGCGAAGGTGCCAGCCTTACCCGTGTAGTTAACGGGAAGTGGGCCATAGCCAACTTGAGCTAAGAAAGGCAGGGTGAAGAACAACATCAGATCCCTAGCCACAATAACCAAGACCAGCCACCACGGAACTTTATTGGTGATTGCTAACCCCAATAGCGAAGCAAGAATGAACAACCGATCAGCAGCGGGGTCAAGCAGTTGGCCCAGCCTAGACATTTGATTTAGCTTTCTAGCCAAATAACCGTCAAGCCAGTCAGTAAAACTGGAAAAGGCCAGGATGGAGAAGGCGATTACGTTCTGATCAATCAGGATCATCCAGAGAAATATTGGTACTAGGAGTAACCGAAGCCCCGATAGCACGTTAGGCCAAGTGATGACCTTATCGCTCAACTGAAGATTATTCTCAACCATGATTTTCCTAGACTAGCGTCGGGCTAGCGGGATTTGAACCCACGGCCCCTTGACCCCCAGTCAAGTGCGCTACCAAGCTGCGCTATAGCCCGTGGGGACAATATTAACGCTTACGCTTCTCTCTAACTCTCATTCCAATTTCAACAGGAGTTCCTTCGAAGCCATAGGTTTCACGCAATCTTCTGACGATGAATCTGCGGTATCCGGGATCTAAGAAACCAGTGGTGAATAGTACAAATTTTGGTGGCCTGGTGCTTGCCTGAGTTGCGAAGAGAATTCTTGGCTGCTTGCCGCCACGGACCGGGTGTGGGAATTCCATGGCTAGTTCTTGAATAAAGGCGTTCAGTTTTCCGGTTGGGATTCTGGTGTCCCAAGAATCTAGCGACACTTCAAGAGCAGGCACAAGTTTCTCTAAGTGCCTTCCGGTCTTTGCTGAGATGTTTACTCGAGGCGCCCATGAAACGTGAGCAAGATCTTGTTCAATCTCGCGCTCCAAATATTCCCTACGGTCTTCATCAAGGCTGTCCCACTTGTTGAACGCAAGCACTAGTGCTCTACCGGACTCAAGTGCCATATCCACAATTCTGATATCGCCTTCGCTGATTTTTTCAGTGACATCTAAAACAACAACTGCAACTTCTGCACGTTCAAGGGCTGCCGCAGTCCTCAAGGAAGCATAGAAGTCCGCTCCTTGAGCAAGATGAATTCTTCTACGAATACCAGCAGTATCAACAAAACGCCAAACCTTGCCGCCTAATTCAACTTGCTCATCGATTGGGTCTCTGGTGGTTCCAGCTAGGTCATTTACAACAGCACGCTCTGATCCGACGGCCTTATTCAAAAGTGATGACTTACCAACATTAGGTCGACCAATTATTGCAACTCTTCTAGGGCCACCAAATTCCTGCTTCGCAACATTTGATACTTCAGGAAGAACTTCCATGACCTTGTCCAGGACATCCGCTACCCCTCGGCCATGAAGTGCTGAAACTGGGTGAGGCTCGCCTAAACCTAGTGACCAGAGTGCAGCAGCTTCTGCTTCACCTCTTTCATCGTCAACTTTGTTAGCAAGCAACAGCACAGGCTTCTTGCTGGCTCTGAGCATCTTTACGACGCGCTCATCGGTTGCAGTCGGGCCAACAGTTGAATCAACAACAAAAAGCACGGCGTCAGCTAGCTCAACTGCAATTTCAGCTTGGATAGCAACTGACTTATCGATACCTTTTGCATCAGGTTCCCAGCCACCGGTATCAACCAAGGTGTATTTACGACCATTCCATTCAGCCTTATATGAGACACGATCGCGGGTAACTCCAGGCTTGTCTTCAACAACTGCTTCACGTCGACCAATAATTCTGTTGACCAATGCTGATTTACCAACGTTTGGACGACCAACAATTGCTAGAACTGGAAGGGCTGGAAGCAGTACTGGTTGTCCATCAGCTGAGCTCAGTTCTTCAAGAACACGTATGTCTTCTTCATCAAGGTCATACTCAGATAGCCCAACCCTGAGGGCATGGACTCTCGCATCTTCTTCCTCAGTCGAAAGTGAGCTCAAACGGTCTAGAAAATCAGGATCGACCGGATCCGCGTTGAAGTCTTGGTCTTCCATGTTCCCTACTTAGTTCTTTCAATAATGTTGATGATCGCCTCAACGGTTGAGTCAAAATCAAGTTCTGTGGAATCAACCAACTCAACACCAGGGGCAGGAGAAAGAAAATCGACTACTTTCGCATCGTTTTGATCTCGTTTAGTGATTTGCTCGGCAATTGAAATGCCTTCGGGGAGCTCCGCGGAACGCCTTACTAGTCTAACTTCTTCTGAGGCAGTTAGCAGAATTTTTGTTTTGGCATCGGGAAAGACGACAGTTGTGATATCCCTTCCCTCCACGACCACTCCTGCAAATCCTGAGTGCTCAGCCAAATCATGGCTCAGCTTGAGCATATATTCACGAACTACAGGCAGGCTGGCTATCGCACTGACCTGTTCCCCTATCTTGCTCTCTCTAATCTCATAGGTAACATCGGTATCCCCTACCTTTACCCAGTAGTTCTCTGGATTTAGGGAAATTGAATAGTTGAATGACGAGCTTAGAAAATCCTTATCAACTGTTTCTAGAGCTCTTCCTTCTGATTGGACGAGCCAGGTCAGAGCTCGGTATGCGGCTCCGGTATCTAGGTAACCTAGACCAAGTCTTCTAGCGACAGCTTTACTGACACTGGACTTACCAGATCCAGCAGGGCCATCGATGGCAACGATATACATTTAGCCTGCCAAACGCCAACCATTGGCGCGAAGAGTCTGAGTTAGCTTCTCCTCAATTTGTGGCAAAACAGCAAGCTCTACTAAACCAACTTGTGCCCCGCTGGCGTGATCTAGGTTTAGGTCTTCAACGTTTAGGCCAGCAGCGCCAATCTCAGTGAGCAATCTAGCCAGTTCACCAGGTTTATCGTCAATCATTACAACGACCTGTGCATAGGAAGTGTTAGTTGAACCATGTTTACCTGGTAGACGAGAAATGCCTAGATTGCCTGCCTCAAGCACCTTGCCGAGATTGGCAAGTGACCCCGCTGAGCCAACGTGTTCTAGAGAATCTATTACTGAGGCTAAATCTGTTGAGAAAGATTTTAGGACGGGAAGCAGTTGTCCTGAATTCGCTGAGAGAATCTGCAACCAAAGCCTTGGGTCACTGGCAGCGATTCTTGTCGTATCTCTCAAACCCTGACCTGACAGTGCAAGGTCTTTATCGTCCGCACTGGAGAGCTGGGCGGCTAGCAAACTTGAAATCAACTGAGGTGTGTGCGAGATCAGTGCAACCGCGTGATCATGTTCCGCTGCGGTCATTCTGATAGGGGTTGAACCAAGGTCCAGAGCTAGCTGTTCAACAGTTAATGCAGCAACGGAATCGGTTCCTTCTTCAACCGCAATAACCCAAGGTCTTCCAACAAATAAGTCAGCGCGACCCGAAAGCGTTCCACCTTTTTCCCGCCCAGCCATCGGGTGCGAACCCACATAACGAGAAATCTCTGTTCTGCCGCTTACTAGTTCCTCTAAGACTGCAAGCTTTACGCTGGCAACATCCGTTACAACAGCATTTGGAAAACCGACTAACGCTTGAGCAACTGTTTTTGCAGTGACATCCGGTGGCACACAAACGACAACTAATGACACCTCGTCACCTTCACTAAGTTTTCTTCCAGCAGCGAAGTCGATTGCCAAAGACTCATTTGCAGGAGACGCATCACTTATTGATACATCAACGCCTAACTGACGCAAGGCCAACCCAACACTGGTGCCTAGTAATCCTGCACCAATGATATGTATTTGTCCTGTGGTGCGTGGACTCATTGAGCAATATCCAATCGCAGTGCCGCAGCGCCGCGTAGGTATACGTGTTGCACTTCTGATCTTGGAACATCTAATTCGGCATTGATCATTACTCTAATTACTCTCGGCATAGAGCCTTTAACATTCATCTCGACAAAGCACATCAGTGGAACATCGCCAAGCCCAAGTTCTCTAGCGGCCAGTGCTGGGAATTCGGATGTGATATCAGGAGTCGCTGTAAAGAGGATAGAGACCAACTGGTCGGTGTGCATGTTGTTGGCATGCATCATCTTCGCTAGCAACTCAGCGGTTAGCTTGAGTAGGTGCTCGCGATCATCGCTTTCTAATTGGATTGCCCCGCGGATTGCTCTAAGCGCCACTTCGTTTTCCTCTCGGCTTTAACTTTGTTGCCTGATTTGCTTTAGCTTTAGGTGGTCTAGGCGCTCTGGTGGACTTACCCTCGGCGGCTTTCAACAGAGCTCCAACTTCAACTTTACTTAGCAGTCTGGTTTGACCCTGCTTCAGAGGACCAAGCTGAATAGGACCAAACTGACGTCTAACCAAGTCCTTAACTGGATGCCCAAGCGCTTCGAACATTCTTCTGACCACTCGGTTTTTTCCAGAGTGAATGACAATCTCAACCAAACTCTCAAAAGCATTAGAGTCAACGAGGTTTGCCTTGTCTGCTTTCATCGGACCATCTTCCAGTTCTAGTCCGGAGAGCAGTTTTTGAATTTCTTGAGCAGATACTTGACCTTCAACTTTTGCAATGTATGTCTTAGTGACTCCAAATTTTGGGTGAGCCAGCATGTTGGCAAGTTCCCCATCGTTAGTGAGAATAAGAAGCCCTGAGGTATCAGCATCTAATCGACCTACGTTATAGATGCGGTCGGAGCGAAGAGCATATTGGGACAGGTCAGGTCGCCCATACTCATCTGCCATCGATGAGATGACCCCAACTGGTTTATTCAGTGCCATGTATACCCGGCTTGCATCCAGTTGAACCGGTGTTCCACGGACTGAGACTTTGTCATTCTCTGGATCGATTCTGGTACCAAGCTCTTTGACGACTTTGCCATTTACCTTCACAGCACCGGAAGTGATAAGTTCTTCGCTTGCCCGTCTAGAGGCTACTCCAGCGTTAGCTAGAACTTTCTGGAGACGGACACCTTCGGTTGATTCGTTCAATTAGTTTCCTGCTGCATTCTCTGCACCAAGGTCAAAATTGGCATCAGGTAGGTATGGGCTGATTAGTGGTAGGTCATCTAGTGCATTGATTCCTAGAGTTTCCAGGAATGTCTCTGTAGTTCCGTAGTTAATAGCTCCGGTTTCGCTATCTGTAAAGACTTCAGTAATAAGCCCTCTGCTCAACAATGTTCTAACCACGGTGTCAACGTTTACCCCACGGATAGAAGCAATCTGGCCTCGAGCGATAGGTTGACGATAGGCAATTACCGCCAATGTCTCTAATGCGGCCTGCGATAGCTTTGTCGGGTTTTCGTTTGAGATGAATTCTCGAACTGCCCACTCGTATTCTTCTCTGACAAAGACTCGCCAACCGCCGCCAACTTCTCGCAATTCGAACCCTCTTGGCCTGGTTCCATTTTCTCCATCGAAGTCAGCCTTTACTGCAAGCACAGCTTCTCTAATATCAGGAACTGGCATGTCAAGCGAAGTTGCCAAATGGACGATTGACAGCGGTACTTCAGCGACCATTAGAATCGCCTCTACAGCGCCTCGAAGTGAATCTGAGTCAATCGGCTCGGTAAGTGCAAGTGCATTTCTTGGATCTTCAGTTACGACAATCGTCTCTTCTACTTCGGCCTGATCTTGATTATCAAGAGTCATAGTCTGCTCCTAGTGCTGCTAGTTGGTTATCGTCAAACTCTTCTGCGCGCCAGGTTATCTGCAGTGGGCCAAGTGATTCTGATTGTTCAAAGCTGACAGCACCTAAGCGATAGAGCTCAAGAATGGAAAGGAATCTGGCTACCAGTACTGCCCGATCTCGAACTGATGAGATCAACTCTCTAAAGGTAAGGGTCGTGGCTGATCTAAGTAATGCAACAACTTCTGCTGCCTGCTCACGAATTGAAACTCTTGGAGCGTGCAGGTGAGTTAGCCCCACCATCGGAATTTCTCGAGGTGTCATTGTCTCTTCAGCCAGTCTGGCGAAATCTTCTAGCGAAACTGTCCAGACTAATTCCGGCTGCTGCGTTCTAAATCTCTCGTCCAACCTGACCGAACGGTATACCCTTCTGGATTCCATCGTGATCGCAGTTTGGAACCAAGATGAAATATCTTTGAACGCTCGATACTGCAACAGTCTGGCAAACAATAGGTCCCTGGCTTCGAGTAGCGCCACGTCTTCTGCATCAACCACTTCACCCTTTGGCAGCAGTTCTGCAATCTTAAGATCCAGTAACGTTGCTGCCACAACTAGGAATTCACTTGCCTCTTCTAATTGATCCGCGTCTTCCAAAGTTCTGACGTAGGCAATAAAGTCATTGGTTACTTGACTTAGTGAAATCGAGGTGATGTCTAGTTGGTGCTTAGAAATCAGTGAAAGAAGTAAATCAAAGGGTCCTTCAAAATTTCCAATGTTTAGTGAAAACCCATTACCGTTGACATCTTCGAGGTCGTTATGGAGCACAGCCACGTTCAACCATCTCTCTAGCTACCGCTCGATATAACTCCGCCGCTTCAGAAGATGGCGCGTATTCGGTGACCGGTCTTCCCTGTGCTGATGAATCCTTGAATTTCACGGTCATCTTGATAACGGACTTGAAGACCTTATCTCCGTAATCTTCATTCAGTTTGTTCAGCATTTCCCTTGAATGTAAGGTTCTAGGATCAAACATGGTCGCCAAAATTCCATCGATCTTTAGATTCTCATTTAGTCGCTCTTGAACTAGTTCAACGGTGTTGTTGATAAGCAGTTCAAGTCCTCGAAGTGCGAAGTAGTCGCAGGCAACTGGAATCATGACTCCATGGGCGGCGGTGAGCGCGTTAACAGTCAATAGACCAAGTGAAGGCTGGCAGTCGATCATGATCAAGTCATAATCGCCAAGTACGGGACGTAGCACTCCAGCAAGAATCTTCTCTCGGCCTGGTTCTGCAACCAACTGAATCTCGGCAGCTGAGAGCTGAATATTGGCAGGGATTAAATCAAGCCCTGGCACTTCAGTGTGAACGATGACATCAGATGCTTTCATTTTTCTATCCAGCATCAAGTCATAAATTGTTTTGACGTCTTCGTTTACGACACCAAGACCTCTGGAAAGAGCACCCTGCGGATCAAAATCCACCAGTAGAACTTTGCGGCCATACTCAGCTAATGCAGCTGCAGTATTTATCGTTGTGGTGGTCTTCCCTACTCCGCCTTTTTGATTACATAGAGCGATGATTCGTGCGGGACCGTGGCTGGATAAGCGTTTAGGAATTGGAAACCTGTGGTCGGTATTTTTACCTGGCATCGATAGCTTCCTCTCTGGCTTCACAGCAGTAAGTTGGGCCAAAAGGCCTATAAAACAATAACTTTAGTGCCTATAGCCTACCGTTGAGCGCGCGGATGGGCGGTAGCGTAGATCTCTCTGAGCGCGTCTACGGTAACAAGTGTGTATATCTGGGTGGTGGCAACCGAGGCATGTCCTAGGAGCTCCTGAACCACTCTGACATCAGCTCCGCCTTCGAGTAGGTGGGTGGCGAAGGAGTGCCTGAAGGTGTGGGGCGAGACCTCCTGCTCCAACTTGGCACTATTGGCGGCGTCAGAGATGATTTGCCAGACGCTCTGTCGACTTAGCCTTGAGCCTCTTTGGTTCAAGAACAGTGCCGGGGTGCCTTTGGCAAGTATCGCCAGCGATGGTCGAACTCGAACCAGATATGCCTGTAGAGCTGCTTGGGCATATCTTCCAACTGGAACTATTCGTTCCTTAGAGCCTTTACCGAATAGTCGAATAATCTCTGGATCAATAAGGTCATCCAAATCAATGTTGACAAGTTCCGAAACTCGAGCACCGGTGGCATAGAGCATCTCAAGTATTGCTCTATCCCTCACTCTGATTAGATCCGCAGCTCCAGAGACATCATCTGGTTCAGGGCCTGCTGCCTTAAGCAACCTTTCGATATCTGAGACTGAAATAGCCTTGGGTAATCTTCTTGGCGCTTTCGGTGGCTTGACAGTGGCAGCCACATCAACTTCAACCACTCCTTCGAAAAGTAAGAACTTGTGCAGTCCCCGAACTGCTGCAAGTGTCCTAGCAACTGAGGTTGCGACCATCGCCTTATTAGTAACAAGTTGTTGCGCAAAGTCACGAACATTAGCTTCTGTGACCTGGGATGGCGAATCTATACCCAAAGTCGACAAGTAGTTGAGGTATGAAGTTAGATCTCTTCGATAAGACAAGAGAGTGTTCTTAGCCATCCCTCGTTCAATTGTGAGGTGCCTTAGATAGTTATCAACCGATTGCTGTAATTTAGCCATCAGGTTGAACTATTACTCTGCCTTATCGCCGAAAAGACGGCCGGCAAGAGCTGCCTTGATTAGTCCATGGAAAAGCGGATGTGCTTTAGTCGGGCGAGATAAGAACTCTGGGTGCGCTTGAGTTGAAACATAGTAAGGGTGAACATCTTTAGGAAGTTCAACAAACTCAACCAAATCACCGTTCGGTGACAAACCAGAGAAGCTAAGCCCAGCTGCAGAGAGCTGATCTCTAAATGAGTTGTTTACTTCATAGCGGTGACGGTGACGCTCCTGAACAGTAGTTGCTCCGTATGCCTCTGCGACAACACTGCCCTGCGCCAACTTAGCTTCAAATAGACCAAGTCTCATGGTGTGACCCATGTCGCCTGAGGCAAGAATTTCTACCTGCTCCGCCATAGTAGCGATAACTGGATACTTGGTATCTGGTTCGAACTCAGTTGAAGATGCGCCTTCAAGTCCAACAACGTTTCTCGCATACTCGATGACCATACACTGCAAACCTAAGCACAAACCAAGAGTTGGAATGCCATTTTCTCGAGCAAATTTCAATGCACCGAGTTTTCCTTCGAGGCCTCGAATTCCAAATCCACCTGGCACACAGATGGCATCAACACCACTGAGGTGCTCTCTAGCTCCATCTTCAGACTCACAGAGATCGCTTGCTACCCACTTGATGTTTACCTTCACCTGTTCAGCAAAACCACCGGCACGCAGGGCTTCTGTTACAGACAAATAGGCATCCGGCAGATCAACATACTTACCAACTAGAGCAACGCTCACTTCGGCCAATGGCTCGTGAACTGCTTTTAGAACGCTCTCCCAATGAGACCAATCAACTTCGCCGGCTTCTAACTTCAGGTGATTGATGATGTATGAATCTAGGCCCTCATTATGAACAACGGTTGGAATGTCGTAGATGCTGTTTGCGTCAGCTGCATTGATCACTGCTTCGATATCGACATCACACATCAAGGCAATCTTCTTCTTGATGCTGTCACCAATTGGTCTATCGCTACGACAAACAATGGCATCAGGTTGAATACCGATAGATCTAAGGGTTGCAACTGAGTGCTGAGTTGGCTTGGTCTTTAGCTCACCGCTAGGAGCTAGGTATGGAACCAGAGAGACGTGAACGAAGAACACTTTGTCACGCCCTAGTTCATGCCTAACCTGACGAGCCGATTCAATAAATGGCAGTGATTCGATATCTCCGACAGTTCCACCAATTTCAGTGATGATTACATCGGGAGCTGGGCTTTCGTGCGCTTGGAGACGCATTCTGCGCTTAATCTCGTCGGTGATGTGTGGGATGACCTGTACGGTGTCCCCCAGGTAACTACCCGCACGTTCCTTACGAATAACTTCAGAGTAAATCTGACCGGTAGTTACGTTTGCGGATTGACCTAGGTTGATGTCGAGAAATCGCTCGTAGTGTCCAATGTCGAGATCTGTCTCTGCCCCATCATCGGTGACGAATACTTCACCGTGCTGGAAAGGGTTCATTGTGCCTGGGTCAACGTTTAGATATGGGTCTAATTTCTGCATTACAACAGTGAGCCCACGAGCTCTTAGAAGATTACCTAGACTGGCTGCCGTAAGGCCCTTACCCAGTGAGGACGCGACACCACCGGTCACGAAAATGTGTCTTGATTTACCAGATTCCATCGCTTCAGCCATGGAATTTAACTTTAGCAGTTCCCGAAGAAGGACTCTGACACAGCGCTTCCCGACATGCCAAAAATCTTAAGAGTTAACCTCGTTAGCAATCTTTCGAAGCTCCAGAGCGTTATCCCTGGCGGCCTGCGAGTCGCTCAAACCAGAGAGCATTCTTGCCAATTCTGCTGTCCGAGTTTCATCATTCAAAACCTGAACATCGCTTGCGGTGAACTGTGCATCTGAGGTCTTAGTCACTCTGAGGTGCTGATCGCCAAAGGCGGCTACCTGAGCCAAGTGGGTAACCACAATTACCTGGGCATTCTTTGCCAATGCAGCTAGGCGTTTCCCGAGCTCAATAGCAGTTGCTCCACCTACCCCAGCGTCGACCTCATCAAAGATAAATGTCGGCGTCTCCGCAGAAGATGCCAGGACGACCTCAAGTGCCAACATAATTCGAGATAACTCTCCTCCCGAAGCACCCTTACCAATGGGTCTCGGCTCCGCTCCTGCGTAACTTTCCAATAAGAAAGAGACCGAGTCAGCACCAGTGGCTGTCAGGCTCTCACCTGTCTCGACTTTGACATGAAGCTTCGAGCCGGACATTGCTAGTCCCGCTAGTTCTTCACTTACTCGCTTTGAGAGTTCCTCCGCTGCTTTGCTTCTGGCTTCACTCAATTTGCTGGCTAGATTTCGCGCTTGAATCTCAAGTTCTTCAACCTGTTGCTCAATTGCTCCAATTCGATCAGTTGAAGAATCAAGTGCCAACAGCCGCTGCTGTCCTTCTGCCTGAAACGCCATTACAGCGTCCAAGCTTCCACCAAAACGTTTGATGGCAACATTTAGTTCACTTCTGCGTTCTTGAACCTGGTCAATTGTCATGCCTGATTCCGATTCAAGACCAGCGAGGTATCCGGAGAGATTTGCTGCGACATCGTTGAGGCTAGAGCCGATCTCTCTTAGAGCTTCCATCTGAGCCTCAAGAGCTGAGTCTTTTGATAGCACTGCCTCCAGAGCCTTTCGTGCCCTCCCTACTAAACCAATTGCGTCTAAGGCATCGAAGGTTTCAGTTGCTAAAGCTTCGTGAGCAACAGTGGCTGCAACTCTTAGATCTTCAGTGTGAGTGAGGCGATTGGCTAACTCGGCTAACTCAACGTCTTCGTTTGGCTTTGGTGAAAGCTTGGCAAGGAAGTCAAGACTCTCTTCAAGTTCAGCTGCTTCTCGTAGCCTTCCAGCTTGGTTGGTTCTAATATCGGCAAGGACTTCTTTTGCTTCAGTCCAGGATTGAAAGTGATGGGCGTAGCGGGATAGCAGTTCAGCAAATTCTGTTCCAGCGAATTTGTCTAAAGCGTTTCGCTGGGCAACTGCCGACTTCAAACGAATCTGATCGGCTTGGCCATGAACGACCACAAGCTGCTCTCCCAGTTCGCTAAGCAAACCGATAGGCACACTTCGTCCACCAATTATTGCTCGGGACTTGCCATCAGTTGCTACTGTTCGGGCAAGGATAAGTTCACCGTCTTCAACCAATGCACCTGCATCGGTTGCTCTGGTTATTACCTCATGATTGGGGCTTAGTTTCCAACGTCCCTCAACGCTTGTTTGCGATGAACCTTTTCTAATTGATCCAGCATCTGAACGTTCTCCGAGAAGAAGACCTAGAGCGGTGAGAACCATGGTTTTACCGGCACCGGTTTCACCAGTTAGGACAGTTAGCCCTGGGTGAAAACTTAGAGTTGCTTCTTGGATTACTCCGAGGTCTCTAATCTGTAGTTCTTCAATCATTGTTCAATCAAATCTATAAATAACAGCTACTCTGCAGTAGCGTCAGGTCCACGCCACCCGGTAACTGGTAGCGAGAACTTACGAACAATTCGGTCTGTGAAAGGACCTTGGCGCAAACGTGCTAGTCGGACAGACTTTTCTGAACGGCTGACCTCAACACGAGCTCCAACCGGAAGGTCATGAGTTCTCCTGCCGTCACACCAGAGCACTCCAGTTCCAGCTGACCGATCAAGTACCTCAACCGCCAACAGTGATCTTGGGCTAATCACCATTGGTCTTGAGAAAAGTGCGTGAGCTGAAAGTGGGACTAAAAGCATTGCTTCAACGCTTGGCCAGACCACAGGACCACCTGCGCTAAAAGCATATGCAGTTGACCCAGTTGGTGTTGCCATAATGACTCCATCACAACCAAAACTAGACAGTGGTCGACGATCGATTTCAACTACAACTTCGAGCATTCGTTCTGCCGCACTCTTTTCGACAGTTGCTTCATTTAGCGCCCAGGTGCGATAAACCTCAACACCAGCAACCAATACCCTAACGTCAAGAGTTAGACGCTCTTTGACTAAATAATCCCTTGCAACTACACGTGCCACTGCATGAGATAAACCTTCACGTTCACTTTCTGCGAGGAAGCCAACGTGACCTAGGTTAATTCCCATCAGCGGAGTTGCGCTCTCTCGAACAATCTCTGCCGCCTTCAAAATAGTGCCATCGCCACCTAGAACCATAACTAGTTCAAGGTGATCCTCTGGAATTGTGGTGCCGAGTTTTTGAACATCGGCAAGAAATGTTGCATCGCCAGAATTTGCAGTTAGAAACTCTTCAAGTTCCGTGATCTGGGCTGGTGTCATTACAGGAACTAGATTTGCCGCAACAAGTTGTTGGACTGCTTCCACAGTGGATTGCACTGCCTCTAGGCGACCGGTGTGAGCGACAAGCAAGACGTAACGCTGTTCAGACATATGCTGCCTCCACTTCCTTTATTAGACTCGCTCTTTGGCCAGTTCATCAATTCTGCCAGACCAATCAACACTGTGGTTAGTCTCCACAGCACTCAGCCAGGCTAGGAACTCAATGTTGCCGTGGGTTCCAGGCAATGGGGATTTGATTAGCCCCTGAATATTCAGGCTAACAGCCTTAGCCTCATCCAAAACCTGCCTAATTGCGCTGGCTCTTAGTCTGTGGTCATTGACAATGCCTGAGGCATCTAGAGATTTCTTGCCAACTTCGAACTGAGGTTTGATCAGCAAAACAAAATTTGCTTCAGGAGCAACTGCCTTCATTTGAGCTAGCACCAAGGTTAGAGAAATGAAACTTAGATCAGCGACAACAAGTTCGATGGTCGAAGACTCAAGTTTTCGGTCCAGCCGCTTACCCACAACTGCAGCGAGTGTTTCAGGAGATAGTTCCCTGGCATTGAAGTTTTCTATGTTGATGACCAGTCGGTTATCCAATAGAGGTTCAGCCAACTGCGAGTGGCCAACATCTAAAGCAATGATCTTGGCTGCCCCATAACGAAGCAGCACATCGGTGAAACCACCTGTTGAAGCGCCAACATCAAGACAAATCTTTCCAACCACTTCGATCTCTGGAAAAGCATCTAAAGCTGCCGCAAGTTTATGGCCAGCTCTAGAGACGTAATCAATTGCTTCGAGAACTACTATTTCAGCGGTTGGAGTGACAGGTTGTGAGGATTTTCTGGCTTCTCTGCCATCGATAAAGACTCGACCCGATTCAACAAATGATGACGCTTGGTTGCGAGATCTGGCAAGCCCTCGGTCAACTAATGCAACATCGAGACGAACTGAATTTTCATCCACCTTATTGCTCAGTTGACTCAACTGAAGTCGAGTTCAGTTGTGATTCAAGTTTTTCGCGAAGTGCTGAAAAAGCTGCTGGCTGCTCAGCAAGGTCGAGAGTAGCAATTCTTGCCAGTTCTGCTTCAAGTTCTTCTAATCTGTCGTTCATTTATGCCTTCGATTCATATATTGCACTTTGCACATCAAGAAAATGAATGTGCTTACCAGAATTCCAAATAACCTGAGCAGCTGCCCTAAGCGCTTCGATTGATTCCGGATTACCTTCAACCACCATAACTTTATCGCCCAGCAGCTCAACGCTAACTCCCCCACACCGCCAGCCACGCTTGGTCTGAACAGGTGAGAGATAATCTATGAGCAAATCAGCAAGTGTTGCCAAAATGAATTTTGGACGTTCATCAAGCGCAGCAGCAAGGATATCTTTTCGACTTGCAATTCCAGTGAGAACGACAGCGCTATCGACACCAGCTCGGTTAGCCCCAAGAATATCCGTCTCTAGGCGATCCCCAACAAACAGTGCTGAGGCTTTATTGAATCGTTTGAGAGCTGTGTGATAAATAGCTGGTTCAGGCTTTCCCGCAATCTCAGGAAATTGTCCAACCGCAGTGTGAACCGCACTAACCAAAGTTCCGTTTCCTGGAGCGACACCTTTTTCTTGCGGTAGTGTCCAGTCATTATTGGTAGCGACCCATATTGCACCGTTAGCAATTGCATAAGAAGCTTCAGCTAGATTCCTCCATGAAACATCTGGAGCAAATCCTTGAACAACTGCAGCCGGTTTATCATCACTCAAATCAACAACTACGAAACCTGCATCTGATACAAAAGTTCTAAGACCTTCACCTCCGACAACAAGAACTTTAGAGCCGACTGGTATCTTCGTTGCTAATAACTCAACTGCAGTCAGACCAGATGAAATAACTTCGTCGGCTGTTGCTGCAACACCGTAACCAGCAAGTTGCTGTGCGATTGTTTCGGGTTTTCTAGATGAGTTATTCGTTACATAACCAACGGCAACTCCTTTTGACTGCAATTCCGAGATGCTTTGAACTGCGTCAACTATTGCTGACTGCCCTTCGTAAATAACACCATCAAGATCTGCAAGCAGTAGATCGTAGTTATTCCAAATTTGATTAGCGGCCACGACCTGGACCTCTGCTGCGGCCCTTGGGTGGGCCACCGAAACCCTTGCCGCCGCCTGGTTTAAATCCGCCCCTCGGTGGAGGTCCGCTGTTGCGTTGCCCTCCGGTAAATGGCGGTCGTTTTGGCTTATCGCCAGAGTCAGAGTCGTCTCTGGAAGGTCTTCTGTTGGAGGAAGGATCCCGAGGTGTCCTAGCTGCGACATCATGCTGGGATTTTGAAGGTCGCGCCGATCTGGACACCTCGGGAATTTGTATCTCCTCAATCACTGAGAAGACTTCATTCTCGGGGTTGTTGTTCCCGATAAAGTGGGCTTCTGCTCGGTCCGCTAACTCTGACCAGCGTTTTGCTTCACTTTCTCTGTTCCCAATAATAAGGGTATTTGCGTAAGCACGGAAGAGATTTGAGGAAAATTCAAAAACTTTTGTTGGATCGAGTTCAGGAATCTCCAGTTCCGCAAGTGCTAAATCGGTCTCATCCAGGTCTAAACGAGCGCCAGACATAGCAATTGCTAGGTTAACCCGAACTGAAGGTTGCAGGGTATTTCTATCCACAGACCGCCCTAGTTCAAGAGCTTTTTGTGGTCTACCCAGCCCTCTTTCGCAATCAACCATTACCGGCAACTGATCGTTCGAACCAGAAAGCCTTCTGTAGGTAGTCAATTCACGAATTGCCAGACCGTAGTCACCTACCTGATAAGCGGTGATTCCTAGAGTTTCCCTGACGATTGCAATTCTGCCTGCTCGTCTTGCAGCAGCTAAGGCGTGCTGATGAGCCAACTCTGGATCCTGTTCGTGAAGAAGGCTAACCATGGCAAGGTGTCTTGCAGTCATTTCAGCATTCTCTGCAGTCAAAGTCTTTAGTTGGACTCGAATCCCGAGTTCCAAATCCTGGTCTGTAATCTCATCTGGGATCATCGGTGACTTAGGTGCGTCCTCACGGATAGGCTGGGCGACACGAGTCTGCCATTCAGGGCGCTCGTCGCGACCACCACTTCGGCGTTCAGCTCCAGCTGGCTTCTTTCTGTCATCTCCACCCGCGCTCCGGCGGTCTTTTGGTGCTGAATTATCGTTCATGAGTTCTCCTCTAAAAATCTTAAAACATCTGTTAAATAAAAATGGCCACCCTGTTACCAAGGTGGCCATTTTCTAAATTAAGTCCGGCGGTGTCCTACTCTCCCACAAGGTCCCCCTTGCAGTACCATCGGCGCAGAGAGTCTTAGCTTCCGGGTTCGGAATGTAACCGGGCGTTTCCCTCTCGCTATGGCCGCCGAAACACTATTGAGTTATGTGAATCGTTGACACACAGTAAAGTGTGATCTTTGTTCGATTCCCGACCATACCTCGGGAACCACATAGTGGACGCGTGCAAAAAAATGTAATCAAGTTATTGGCTTATTAGTATTGGTCAGCTCCATGAGTCTTTAGTCCTCACTTCCACATCCAACCTATCAACGCAGTAGTCTACTGCGAGCCTCTCGACCTAAGTCATGGAAATCTCATCTTGAAGCAAGCTTCCCGCTTAGATGCTTTCAGCGGTTATCTTTCCCCAACGTAGCTAATCAGCGGTGCTCCTGGCGGAACAACTGACACACCAGAGGTTAGTCCATCCCGGTCCTCTCGTACTAGGGATAGGTCTTCTCAAATTTCCTGCGCGCGCAGAGGATAGAGACCGAACTGTCTCACGACGTTCTAAACCCAGCTCGCGTGCCGCTTTAATGGGCGAACAGCCCAACCCTTGGGACCTACTCCAGCCCCAGGATGCGACGAGCCGACATCGAGGTGCCAAACCATGCCGTCGATATGGACTCTTGGGCAAGATCAGCCTGTTATCCCCGAGGTACCTTTTATCCGTTGAGCGACAGCGCTTCCACAAGCCACTGCCGGATCACTAGTCCCGACTTTCGTCCCTGCTCGACTTGTCAGTCTCACAGTCAAGCTCCCTTGTGCACTTACACTCGACATCTGATTACCAACCAGATTGAGGGAACCTTTGGGCGCCTCCGTTACTTTTTAGGAGGCAACCGCCCCAGTTAAACTACCCATCAGGCACTGTCCCGGAACCGGATCACGGTTCGCGGTTAGGTAACCGAAGTGATCAGAGTGGTATTTCAACAACGACTCCACCTGAACTAGCGTCCAAGCTTCAAAGTCTCCCACCTATCCTACACAAATCACACCGATCACCAATACCAAACTATAGTAAAGGTCACGGGGTCTTTTCGTCCTTCTGCGCGTAACGAGCATCTTTACTCGTAGTGCAATTTCGCCGAGTTCGCGGTTGAGACAGCTGAGAAATCGTTACGCCATTCGTGCAGGTCGGAACTTACCCGACAAGGAATTTCGCTACCTTAGGATGGTTATAGTTACCACCGCCGTTTACTGGGGCTTAAATTCCTAGCTTCGCATTGCTGCTAACCAGTCCTCTTAACCTTCCAGCACCGGGCAGGCGTCAGTCCGTATACATCGTTTTGCAACTTCGCACGGACCTGTGTTTTTAGTAAACAGTCGCTTCTCACTGGTCTCTGCGGCCATACGGTGCTTCGAGAGTAAATCTCTACACACCTCAGGCCCCCCTTCTCCCGAAGTTACGGGGGCATTTTGCCGAGTTCCTTAACCGCGATTCTCTCGATCTCCTTAGTATTCTCTACCTGAACACCTGAGTCGGTTTGGGGTACGGGCAGCTAAAACCTCGCGTCGATGCTTTTCTTGGCAGCATGGGATCACTCACTTCGCCTTGCGGCTCATCATCAGATCTCAGGCGTATGAGAGACGGATTTGCCTATCTCTCGCCCTACGTCCTTAAACGGGGACAACCATCGCCCCGCGGAAGCTACCCTCCTGCGTCACACCTGTAAATACGCTAACCGCACCAGAATAGGGTCGTAAGCTCCACTGCCACATCACCCCGAAGGGATCAACAACAGCTTTGCTGACTTAGCATTACTGGATTAGTTTGGTCGGTTTTTTGCCGGTACGGGAATGTCAACCCGTTGTCCATCGACTACGCCTGTCGGCCTCGCCTTAGGTCCCGACTTACCCAGGGCGGATTAACCTGGCCCTGGAACCCTTGTTCTTTCGGAGGCCGGGTTTCTCACCCGGCTTTCGCTACTCATGCCTGAATTCTCACTCGTGTGGCGTCCACGGCTGGGTTCCCCCGCCGCTTCACTCGCCACACGACGCTCTCCTACCCATCTGCAGACTTGGACCTTACGGCCAGTCTTATCGCAAATGCTACAACTTCGGTGGTGTGCTTGAGCCCCGTTACATTGTCGGCGCGGAATCACTTGACCAGTGAGCTATTACGCACTCTTTCAAGGGTGGCTGCTTCTAAGCCAACCTCCTGGTTGTCTATGCAACTCCACATCCTTTTCCACTTAGCACACGCTTTGGGACCTTAGTTGGTAGTCTGGGTTGTTTCCCTTTTGTCCATGAAGCTTATCCCCCACGGACTCACTGCCGCGCTCTGACTTACTGGCATTCGGAGTTTGGCTAACGTCAGTAACCTTGTAGGGCCCATCGGCTATCCAGTAGCTCTACCTCCAGTAAGAAACACGCGACGCTGCACCTAAATGCATTTCGGAGAGAACCAGCTATCACGAAGTTTGATTGGCCTTTCACCCCTACCCACAGCTCATCCCCTCCATTTTCAACTGAAGTGGGTTCGGTCCTCCACGGCGTCTTACCGCCGCTTCAACCTGGCCATGGGTAGATCACTTCGCTTCGGGTCTAGGACATGCGACTGAACGCCCTGTTCAGACTCGCTTTCGCTACGGCTTCCCCACTCGGGTTAACCTCGCCACATATCACTAACTCTCAGGCTCATTCTTCAAAAGGCACGCCGTCACCAGAACAAGCTGGCTCCGACGGATTGTAAGCACACGGTTTCAGGTACTATTTCACTCCCCTCCCGGGGTACTTTTCACCTTTCCCTCACGGTACTTGTCCGCTATCGGTCAATAGGTAGTATTTAGGCTTATGAGGTGGTCCTCACAGATTCGTACAGGATTTCACGGGTCCCGTAGTACTTGGGATCCTTCCAGAGCTGACACAACATTTCGTCTACGGGGTTGGCACCCTCTATGACTGGCCTTTCAAGACCATTCGACTATATTGCTTTTTGCTCTTGCTGATCGGCAGATCAGCTTGGAAGTCCCACAACCCCGATCATGCAACCCCTGCCGGGTATCACACATGACCGGTTTAGCCTCTTCCGCGTTCGCTCGCCACTACTAACGGAATCACTTTTGTTTTCTCTTCCTGTGGGTACTGAGATGTTTCACTTCCCCACGTTCCCTCTATCCCGCCTATATATTCAGCGGGAAGTAACTGGATCGAGTCCAGCTGGGTTTCCCCATTCGGAAATCCTCGGATCAAAGTTCGTTTATCAACTCCCCGAGGCTTATCGCAGATTACGACGTCCTTCTTCGGCTCCTATTGCCAAGGCATCCACCGTGTGCTCTTAAGAACTTGACCACAAAGTGATCTACTCAATGAGTAGATCATTTAATTTTATTTTTTCAAATAAGATGCTCGCGTCCACTATGTAGTTCTCAAAGTACGGGCGGTACCATTCCAGAGGCTCCTTCACTTAGGAAGAGAGCTTGTATGGTCCTGTCCGAACGACACCGAAGTGTCTCTCGTCCATGAAGGTTGGCTTGCGCCGATCCTTCAGGACCCAACAGCGTGCAAAAGAAGTTTTAGTTTAGATTCGTTCCTGGTCTTACGACCGTACTGGAATCAAAAGTTATGGCTGCTTACAATGCGATGTTCCACCCTTGAGCTAGCTAGTCAAGAACATTCGTCTTGAATCTAGCTATAGAAGAATAAATTCTTCAAATGCTCCTTAGAAAGGAGGTGATCCAGCCGCACCTTCCGGTACGGCTACCTTGTTACGACTTAGTCCCAATCACCAATCCCACCTTAGACGGCTCCTTCCTTACGGTTAGGCCACCGGCTTCGGGTGTTACCGACTTTCGTGACTTGACGGGCGGTGTGTACAAGGCCCGGGAACGTATTCACCGCAGCGTTGCTGATCTGCGATTACTAGCGACTCCGACTTCATGAGGTCGAGTTGCAGACCTCAATCCGAACTGAGACCGGCTTTTTGGGATTCGCTCCACCTTGCGGTATTGCAGCCCTTTGTACCGGCCATTGTAGCATGCGTGAAGCCCAAGACATAAGGGGCATGATGATTTGACGTCATCCCCACCTTCCTCCGAGTTGACCCCGGCAGTCTCCCATGAGTTCCCACCATAACGTGCTGGCAACATAGGACGAGGGTTGCGCTCGTTGCGGGACTTAACCCAACATCTCACGACACGAGCTGACGACAACCATGCACCACCTGTAAACAGACCCTTGCGGGGGACTACATTTCTGCAGTTTTCCTGAATATGTCAAGTCTTGGTAAGGTTCTTCGCGTTGCATCGAATTAATCCGCATGCTCCGCCGCTTGTGCGGGCCCCCGTCAATTCCTTTGAGTTTTAGCCTTGCGGCCGTACTCCCCAGGCGGGGCGCTTAATGCGTTAGCTGCGACACGGATCACGTGGAATGTGACCCACATCTAGCGCCCAACGTTTACGGCGTGGACTACCAGGGTATCTAATCCTGTTCGCTCCCCACGCTTTCGCTCCTCAGCGTCAGTTACGGCCCAGAGAAGTGCCTTCGCCATTGGTGTTCCTCCTGATATCTGCGCATTCCACCGCTACACCAGGAATTCCCTTCTCCCCTACCGCACTCTAGTCTGCCCGTACCCACTGCAAGTCCGAGGTTGAGCCTCAGATTTTCACAGCAGACGCGACAAACCGCCTACGAGCTCTTTACGCCCAATAATTCCGGATAACGCTTGCACCCTACGTATTACCGCGGCTGCTGGCACGTAGTTAGCCGGTGCTTTTTCTGCAGGTACCGTCACTTTCGCTTCTTCCCTGCTAAAAGAGGTTTACAACCCGAAGGCCTTCATCCCTCACGCGGCGTTGCTGCGTCAGGCTTTCGCCCATTGCGCAATATTCCCCACTGCTGCCTCCCGTAGGAGTCTGGGCCGTGTCTCAGTCCCAGTGTGGCCGGTCACCCTCTCAGGCCGGCTACCCGTCGTCGCCTTGGTGAGCCATTACCTCACCAACTAGCTGATAGGCCGCGAGCTCATCCTTGACCGAAATTCTTTCCACGCCCGTGGGATGCCCCAAGGCGTCGTATCCGGTATTAGCTACAGTTTCCCGCAGTTATCCCAGAGTCAAGGGCAGATTGCTCACGTGTTACTCACCCGTTCGCCACTAATCCACCGGAGCAAGCTCCAGCTTCATCGTTCGACTTGCATGTGTTAAGCACGCCGCCAGCGTTCATCCTGAGCCAGGATCAAACTCTCCGTAAAAGTTTTTTAGGACCAAAGCAAGCTTTGGCCCAAGTTTTACGAAACCCCCGGAAAATGGGGGATTCAATTTGATCTGACTAAATCAGATTGTCTGACAATCTGTCTAATCCAATTACTACTGAACATTCAAAAAGGCAAGCCTTCTTGAAGCCAGGTTCTTGGCATCGACATTGTGCACGCTGTTGAGTTCTCAAGGATCGGATGCATCTACGATTTCCTGTCAGGGTCCTACGCAGAGCAACTTCACTAACTTACCACTTCTAAGCCGAATGTCAAATAGACATGCGCCAATAAACTCAAATAATTTGAGCTCTTTCCGTGGAAAATTATTCAACCAGAGACAGCAAAAATTGGCAAATAATTTGCCAACTATTTATGTTCTGATTGGTTGCACTTGAGCCGGATTCCTAAGCAGGACTTCCAAACTTTGGGCAACGAGATAAAACAATACGCCTAAATCCCCGACAAGTCAAATGACTAGGCAATAAATACTGCAGCTAGGGTCTTTTTTCCTCGGCGAAGGACTGCAAACTCTCCCAAAATAGCCTGATCTAGGGTCGCAGCTTCATCTGTGACCTTATTGTTATTGACGTAAACGCTACCCTCGGCAATAGCCCTGCGAGCAGCGCTGAGGCTTGCAACTAGACCTGTTTCAACCAGTAGTTCAGTGATGTTTGTTCCCAGAGCTGCCTTCACATTAGGCAATTCCTGAAGGGCACTGGCTAGAGTCTGACGATCCAGAGTGTCCAACTCCCCCTGTCCAAACAGAGCCTGAGACGCATCGATTGCTGCTTGTGCAGCCTCAGCAGAGTGAACAAGTGTTGTTACCTCAAGGGCAAGTCGCTTCTGAGCAGCTCTCAGGTGAGGTTCCGCTGCAAGCTGGCGCTCCAGGTCCTCAATTTCAGACTTACTTAGGAAAGTAAAGACCTTTAGGAGGTTAATCGCATTGGAGTCTTCAACATTGAGCCAGAACTGATAGAAAGCGTAGGTCGATGTCAGTTCAGAGTCCAACCAGATGGCATTTCCCTCAGACTTGCCGAACTTCTTACCCTCAGAGTCAGTAATTAGCGGCGTAGCAAGGATGTGAGCGGATTTACCCTCAACCTTGTGAATCAGGTCTGTTCCGCTGGTCAGGTTCCCCCACTGGTCGCTGCCACCAATCTGGAGTGTGCAGTTATTCCTTCGGTAAAGCTCTAGGAAATCCATTCCTTGCAGGATCTGGTAGGAAAACTCAGTGAAAGAGATACCAGCGTCAGAGTTCAAACGAGCTGAAACAGCATCTTTGCTCAACATCTTGCCGACTCTAAAGTGCTTACCGATGTCTCTGAGGAAATCGATTGAGCTCATTGGCTCAGTCCAGTCCAGGTTGTTAGTCAATTCAGCAGAATTAGAACCTTCAAAGGATAAGAACCTCTGACCTTGCTCCCCTAGACGCTTAACCCAAGCGGCGACAGTCTCTTTAGTGTTCAGAGTTCTTTCGGCAGTTGGCTTTGGATCACCAATCAGACCGGTTGCACCGCCAATCAATAGCAATGGCTTGTGGCCGGCAAGTTGTAGGCGTCGCATCACCAACAGCTGAACCAAGTTTCCCAAATGAAGGCTAGGAGCCGTTGGGTCAAACCCGCAGTAGTAAGTAACGACACCTGAGTTGAACGATTTCCGAAGTTCAGCCTCATCAGTTGAGAGGGCAATCAAACCGCGCCACTTCAACTCTTCCCAAATCTCTGAGAAAGAAGCGTCGTTTGTTTGACTTGCAAGTTCCGATGACATGTCTAAAATCTACCCGTTAGAACTAGGAAGAAGTTTGCGCAACGCACTTAGTTGATCGAGGACACGAGGAACAGCAGTTCCACCGGCCCCAGTTCTAGATTTGATCGAACCTGAAACACTCAGTACCTCACGTACCTCAGGTGTGAGGTGCTTGCTAACAGCCGCTAATTCCAAGTCGCTTACCTCATTTAGTTCAAGCCCTTTGGATTCGGCGAATGAAACTAGCTTTCCAGTGATCTCATGTGCCTCACGGAATGGGACTCTCTGCTTCACTAACCACTCAGCGACGTCAGTTGCTAGCGAGTAACCTGCCGAAGCAAGTTCTTCCATGCGCTGCGTATTGAACTCCATGGTGGCAACCATGCCGGTGAACGCAGGAAGGAGAAGGTTCAGGCTGTCGAGAATATCAAAGACCGGTTCTTTGTCTTCCTGTAGATCTCTGTTGTATGCAAGCGGAAGAGCCTTCAGAGTTGAAAGTAGACCAGTTAGATCACCGATGATCCTTCCAGTTTTACCTCTGGTCAACTCAGCAACATCTGGGTTCTTCTTCTGCGGCATGATCGATGAACCGGTTGAGAAAGCATCAGCTAATTTCACGTAGTTGAATTCAGCAGTTGCCCAGATGATGATCTCTTCTGCAAAACGAGAAAGATCGATGGCAATCAAAGTTCCAATAAATGCAAACTCTGCAACAACATCTCTGGAGGAAGTTGCATCAATTGAGTTAGCCATTGGAGCAGTCAGCCCCAATGCAGATGAAACGATGTGCGGGTCAAGAGCAAGAGAAGTTCCAGCTAGAGCTCCTGCACCGTAAGGAGAAAATGATGCTCTAACTCTCCAGTCATCAAGTCGGTTGATGTTGCGAACCAGTGGCCATGCATGAGCTAAAAGGTGATGAGAGAGCAACACCGGTTGAGCATGCTGGAAGTGTGTGCGTCCAGGCATTGGGTCGTTCAAGTGGTTCTCAGCCAGTGTCGCAAGCACTTGAATCAAATCAATCAACTGTGCTTTTAGCTGCTGAGATTGATCTAGCAAATAGGTTCTGATCAGAGTAGCGATTTGGTCATTACGAGATCTACCAGCACGAACCTTGCCACCAAGTTCCGCACCAACCATCTCAATGAGCCCACGCTCTAGAGCACTGTGAACATCCTCATCGATTGGCTTTGCAGTGAACATTCCTGAAGCAACTCTTTTATCAAGTTCAACAAGTGACTTATCGAGTTTTACTTGCTCCGCTTCGGTGAGATAGCCAGCTGCTGTTAGAGCAAGAATGTGAGCACGAGTACCAGCAATGTCATACTTCGCTAAGCGCCAATCAAAGTGAATTGAGCGGCTAAGAGCAGCGACAGCCTCATTGGTTTCACCGCTGAAGCGCCCTCCCCAGAGCGAAGATGATTCATTCATAACTACTTCTTACCTCTGCTTGCATCACGTTTAGCAGCAATCTTGCTTGGCAATGCCCAAAGCTCAATAAAGCCCTTAGCCATTGACTGATCGAAAGTATCACCAGTGTCATAGGTAGCAAGATCAAAGTCATAGAGTGACTCCTCTGACTTTCTACCCGTCACAACTGCTCTACCACCCTGAAGTTTTAGACGAACCTCACCAGAAACATATTCCTGAGTGTGATCGATAAAAACATCGAGAGATCTCTTAAGTCCTGAGAACCACAGCCCCTCGTAGACAAGATCTGCCCACCTGGCTTCAATGCCTCGCTTGAAACGGTTAACGTCGCGCTCAAGGGTTAGATTCTCCAACTCTTCGTGAGCTGCAATCAGAGCAATACCTGCTGGAGATTCATAAACCTCACGGCTCTTGATACCAACCAAACGATCTTCAACGATATCTATTCGACCAACACCGTGAGCACCAGCTAGGTCATTCATCTTCTGAATCAATTCGATTGCAGTGTATGAAACACCATCGATGGCAACAGGGATACCAGCTTCAAACTTGATGGTTACTTCAGTTGCCTCTCGAAAGACATCAGGGTCTTGAGTGTATGAATAGAGATCTTCAATCGGAGCATTCCAAGGGTCCTCTAGGAATCCAGTCTCAACCGCTCTACCCCATACGTTTTGGTCAACAGAGTAAGGAGACTTCTTTGACTGAGCGATTGGAAGATTATTCTTCTCTGCAAACTCAATTGCCTTATCTCTAGTCAGAGCAAGGTCGCGAATGGGAGCAATTGACTTTAGCTCTGGAGCGATAGCAGCAACTGCAGCCTCGAAACGAACCTGGTCATTACCCTTACCGGTACAACCGTGAGCCACACTGTCTGCACCAAGTTTTCTAGCAACACTAGCCAGGTGCTTACCAATCAAAGGACGTGATAAAGCAGATACCAATGGGTATCTCTTTTGATATAGAGCATTAGCCTTCAGAGCTGGCATCAGGTAGTCATCGGCAAACTCAGCCTTAGCATCAACCACAATGGCTTCAACAGCACCACAATCCAGAGCACGCTGACGGATAACATCCATGTCCTCGCCACCTTGACCTACGTCAATAGCAAGTGCAACAACCTCTTTACCGGTTGCCTCTTTTAGCCAACCGATACCAACTGAGGTATCTAGCCCACCTGAATAGGCAAGTACTACACGTTCTGACATTTTGCTCCTTAAATACCCAAACCAAAAAGCGTCTTTGGGATTACTTTGATTTTACTTCCCACTCTGCGCTAACCAAACCATGAGTGCCTTCTGGGCATGAAGCCTGTTCTCAGCCTGATCCCAAATAACTGACTGTGGACCATCTAGAACTTCAGCAGAAATCTCATAGCCACGGTATGCAGGAAGACAGTGCAGGACAATTGCATCGCTCTTGGCATGACCCATAAGAGCTGCATCAATGGTGAAACCTGAGAACGCACGAAGCCTCTCCTGCTTCTCACTCTCCTGCCCCATTGAGACCCAGGTATCGGTAGCCACAACATCAGCACCTGCAATAGCTTCTGCTGGTGAATTAGATACAGACACCGAACCACCGTTAGCTAAAGCAATCTCCGATGCTCTAGCAACCACTTTGCCATCAGGTTCATAACCAACTGGCGTTGCAACAGATACATGAAGACCTGCAACAGCACCAGCAAGCATGTATGAGTTAGCCATGTTGTTGCCATCACCAACATAGGCAAGCCTCAAACCCGCTAGATTGCCTTTATGTTCTTGAATGGTCAATAGATCTGCAAGCAGTTGGCATGGGTGGAACTCATCACTTAGTGCATTGATAACTGGAACTCTAGAGTTGGCGGCCATCTCTTCAAGGCCAGCCTGAGCATAGGTGCGCCAAACAATCTGCGCTACCTGACGCTCAAGAACCTTAGCCGTATCACTAACTGACTCTTTGCCACCTAATTGACTTGATTGAGAATCAATAATCAACGGTGCCCCACCTAGATCAGCAATACCAACAGCGAAAGACACTCTGGTACGAGTTGATGTCTTATCGAAGATGACAGCAACTGTATGTGGTCCCGCAAACGGCTTCAGTGAATATGGAGACTTTTTTAGTTCATGAGCCAAATCAAGTATCTGCTTTTGCTCAGCTGTGGTGATGTCATCGTCCCTAAGGAAATGCTTAGTCATAGTTAGTCCCTATCTCCTTGAGTTACCAAAGTTCCAATACCAGCTGTTGTAAAGATCTCCAGCAACAAGCTGTGCTGAATACGGCCATCGATGATGTGAGCCTTAGGCACTCCACCACGAACAGCTTCTAAACATGCCTGCATCTTAGGAATCATTCCTGATTCAAGAGATGACATTAATTCCTCTAGTTCAGCAACACTAATTTCGCTAATCAGCGAATCTAAACTTGGCCAGTTCGAGTAAAGACCAGGGACATCAGTAAGCACAATCAACTTCTCCGCCTTTAGAGCAACAGCTAATGAAGATGCTGCAAGATCTGCATTCACATTCAGTAACTGTCCTGAACTATCCGGTGCAACTGTTGCAATTACTGGAATAACACCAGCATTCAAGGAACGAAGAATGGGCTCGGTGTTTACAGAAGTAACAACACCCACTAGACCTAGGTCAGTTCTAGTTTGGGTAGCGGTAAAAAGTCCTTCTGTTTCACCATTGAAGACTTCTGCTTTTCCATCTGCATCAACAATCATCTGCGCAAGAGGTTCGCCAATCTGAGTTTTCAGAACATCACGAATCACTGTGATTGCCTCAGGTGAAGTAACACGCAAACCATCAACGAAGGTGCTCTCAATTCCAGCATCCGCAAGACCAGCTGAAATCTGAGGACCACCACCGTGCACCACTACTGCATGAATTCCTACCAGACGTAAGAACGCGACATCCTCGGCAAAGGATCTCTGCAGTGCCTCATCTACCATGGAGTTTCCACCAAATTTGATGACGACAATCTTGCCCTGAAACTTCCTGATCCAAGGAGCAGCTCCAACTAAAGTCTTCGCTTTAATCTTTATCTGATCTAGGTTTTCTTTATCCGCAGGAATCAATTGACACCTATCTCCGGAACACCAAGACCTTCATCAAGACCTAGAGCTATGTTCATACTTTGAAGTGCAGCTCCCGCTGTCCCCTTCACCAAGTTATCTATTGCACTGATTACAACTACTCGATTGGTAGCCTCATCAATTGCAAAGCCAATCAGAGCACGGTTGGTGTTCTCAACGTCTTTGGTGTCTGGGAAACTTCCCTCAGGTAATAGCTCGATGTATTTCTCAAAACCATACGCAGTTTCAAAAGCTGTGCTCAAGTCCTCTTTACTCACACCAGATACCAACTTTGCAGTGTTGACCGCAAGGATTCCTCTGAACATAGGAACAAGTACTGGCGTGAAGGTCAGAGTAACGGTTTCACTGGAAACACGGTTTAGATTCTGAGCAACCTCTGGAATGTGTCTATGGACTCCCCCAACTTGGTAAGGGTATGCGCTGTGTAATCCCTCACCTTGATTGACCGAGGCGTTTGCTCCTGCTCCGCTGGTTCCAACAGAAAGTGTTGAAACTAGATCTTTAGATTCGATCAGGTTGGCGTCAAGTAACGGAGCAAAAGCAAGCGTAATCGCTGTTGCATTACAGCCCGGAACAGCAATGCGCTTCTGCCCCACTAAAACTTCTCTTTGTTTTTTGCCTGAACCGATTAGCAATTCAGGCATTCCATAAGCCCACGTTCCTGCGTGCGGTGAGTGATAGAACTTTTCAAACTGCTCTGCTGATTCCAATCTGAAATCTGCGCCACAATCCAACACCAATGTTTCATCGCTTAGCCAGGCAGCAACTTCAGCTGACTTAGTGTGTGGCACTGCTAGGAAGATAACATCGTGACCTGCAAGTGTCGATTCAGATGTTTCAACAAAAACTAAATTATTGAATGCGGAGATATGTGGGTGAACATCGCCAACAGTTTGTCCAACATTACTATTCGCGGTAACTGTTACGAGCTCTAAATTTGGATGCGCTGCAATCAAGGTCAGCAGTTCTCCACCAACGTAGCCACTGGCGCCAGCAACGGCAACCTTTAGTTTCATGGCTTTCTCCTTGGGGATCTGAATTAGGTTCTGATGACTGCGCCAAATTTGGCGTTTGCTGCAGCGACAGCTGCGTCTCTGGCTTCGGTTGCTTCGACTTGAGTCAGGGTTCGATCACTTGCTCTAAATCGCAAGGCGAAGGTCAAAGACTTCTCATCCTCAGCCAAACTGCTGCCGCGATAGTCATCAACAAGAGTGATCTCTTCAAGTAATTCACCCGCTGCAGCGCGAAGCACATTTAGTACATCACCTGCTGGAACATCCTGCTTCAAAACCAAAGATAGATCTTGAGTAGCTGCTGGGTATGTGTAAACAGCTTGTGCTTGAACTAACTCTGGTGCGTTAGCAAATAGTACTTCTAGGTTAAGTTCAAGAACCCCGACTTGTCTCGGTAGATCATTTTCCGCAGCAAGTTCTGGATGAAGTTCACCTGCGTAACCCACGAAATCGTCTGAACCAACTACCTTGATTGAAGCTGTTCTACCTGGGTGGAAGCCTTGCACAACTACTTGCTCCAAATAAACTTCAACACCAACAGCATGAGCCGCAGTTCTAGCAGCCTGAATGGCATCTAGATAACTTGCCTTGACAGACTTTTTACCAACTTGAGCTGAGATTCTGTCACCCACAAACACTGCTCCAAGAGATAGCGGCTGGTGCGGAACACTGGCGTGCAAAGATGCAAGCTCTGCTTCAGTCGGTAACTTCACACCACTAGGAAGTGAAACTTCTGTTTGCTTACCTGGTGCAAAAACTAATCCAACTTCATAGATTGCAAGATCTGTAAGAGTTCTAGAAACGTTTCGCTTAGCCGCATCTAAAAGTCCTGGCAACATGCTTAGACGAAGTTCGTTCACATCTTCCTGCATTGCATTCGCAAGAGTAACGCGAGGAACATCACTTCCAGCAAAGTATGAATTCTGAGCAGAGGTTAGGAACGGGTAGTTCAAAACTTCTACGTGACCAGTTCCAGCCAACTGGTTCATAACCGCTCTGCGTAGTTTCTGTCGCTTAGTCAAGCCTCTTCCTGGAGGAGCAACTGGCAACCTTGAAGGAATACGGTTGTAACCGGTGATTCTGGCAATTTCTTCAACAAGATCAGCTTTGTCATTTAGATCTGGTCGCCAAGATGGTGGAATAACTTCATAGCCATCTTGAACGGTTGCAACAACACAACCAATGGCAGTCAGAGTGTCAACAATTTCTTCCTGGCTGTATTCCACACCAGTGATGCTTGCGGCAAAGGTTTCAGGCAATGAAACAGCCGCGATTGCTGGTGTCTCATCGAAATATGAACCCAGGGAATCTGCTTTTGCGCCAGCGTACTCTTCGAGTAGTTGAACGACGCGGGCAGCTGCATACTCAGCAACCTTTGGGTCCACTCCTCTTTCAAAACGTTTAGATGCTTCGCTAGGAAGCTTGTGTCTACGAGCGCTTCTAGCAATCGAAACACCATCAAAGTTTGCAGATTCAATTAGAACTGAGGTTGTGGTTGAACTGAATTCAGTGCTCTGTCCGCCCATGACACCGGCAATACCGATAGCGCCACTGTCATCCGCGATTACTAGATCTTCTGGATGCAGGGTTCTGGTCTGACCATCTAGTGTGACCAAAGATTCACCAGCGGTTGCTCTTCGAACTACGAGTCCACCGGTAACTTTTGACGCGTCATAAGCGTGAATAGGTTGACCAAGTTCCAGCATCACATAGTTGGTGATGTCCACAACGATAGAAATAGAACGCATGCCAGCAAGCTTTAGTCTCGACACCATCCATGCAGGAGTCTGTGCCTGAGCATTGACATTGCTTGCTGATCTAACAACAAACTTTGTTGAACCAACCTTGCCTCTAATCGGCGCACTATCAGAAATCTTTACTGAAAAACCTTCAGCTTTGACTGGAGTTACCAAGCCAATTGGATCGGTGAACTTAGCACCAGTTGCATGAGAGAACTCACGAGCAATTCCTCTGATTGAAAAACAATATCCACGATCAGGAGTCACGTTTACTTCAGCGGCTTCATCGGACAGATGCAAAAGTTCAAGTGCATCAGTGCCAACTTCAGGATCTAATCCGATAGTTGATAAACGCAAGATGCCTTCGTGATCATCACTTATGCCTAGCTCTCGAGCGGAGGCAATCATGCCATCACTCACGTGACCATAGGTTGAGCGAGCTGCGATCTTGAAATCTCCTGGCAATACTGCTCCAGGCAAAGTCACAACGACTTTGTCATCTATCTCAAAGTTTCTTGCACCACAAACAATTCCACGAACATCTTCGCCGCCGTCAGCAGCCTTCGCTCCAACCGGGGCAACTCTGACCTGACACCAGCGAATAGTCTTACCATTCGACTGCTCTTCTTCGACAAACTCAAGCACCTGTCCAACAACAATTGGCCCAACCAGTGAGAAAGAGTGTGACCCTTCTTCCTCCAAACCAACTTTGACAAGTTCTGCCATAACTGAGTCAGCAGTTGAACCCTTAGGTAATTCAACATATTCATTTAACCAAGACAACGGAACGCGCATTACAGCACCATCCCAAACTGCTTAGAGAAACGAACATCGGCTTCAACCATGTCGTGCATATCCTTGACATCGTTTCGGAACATCAAAGTTCTCTCGATGCCCATACCGAAAGCAAAACCTGAATAAACCTCTGGGTCAATTCCAGCTGCGCGAAGTACATTGGCATTCACCATTCCACAGCCACCCCATTCAACCCAACGTGCACCACCTTTGGCACCTGGGTGCCAAACATCTAGTTCTGCTGAAGGCTCAGTGAATGGGAAAAATGATGGGCGCAAACGAATCTTGGCATCAGGACCAAACATGATTCGGGCAAAGTGCTCAAGGGTTCCCTTGAGATCTGCCATAGTCAAACCTTTATCGACAGCAAGACCCTCAACCTGGTGGAAGACCGGAGTGTGAGTTGCATCAAGTTCATCAGTTCTAAACACTCGACCCGGGCAAAGCACATAAACCGGTAGTTCACGTTCAAGCATTGAACGAACCTGAACAGGTGAAGTGTGGGTTCTGAGCACAAGGTGAGCCTCGACTGGCTCAACAAAGAATGTGTCCTGCATCGCACGAGCTGGGTGATCAGCATCAAAGTTCAAAGCATCGAAGTTGAACCATTCGCTTTCAACTTCTGGTCCTTCTGCAATCTCCCAACCCATACCAACGAACACATCTGCAATTTCATCCTGCAGAAGAGATAGTGGGTGTCTGGCCCCGAGAACCTGAGTGTTAGCGGCAACTGTGACATCTACGGTTTCAGCGGCTAACTTCTGAGCCTGCTCTTGCTTATAGAACTTCTCTTCAGCAGAACTGAAGGCTTGGGTGAGCTCCGCTCTTGCCGCTGTTATTAGCTTGCCGGCTTCAGCCTTCTGGTCGCCCGGTAACTTACCCAACGAGGAACTGAGGGCTGCGATGCCTGAACCTTCACCAACTGCAGCTGCACGAACTGCCTTCAATGAGGAGAGGTCTTTAGCCTCTGCGATGAGCTTTAGGGCGTCAGAAACAACGGCATCCACGGATGCTTTGGTAATCGGGCTGTTCTCTGGCATTAGGTTCAAGTATATCCGCTAGGCAATAAGGCTCTGGCTTAGCTGGCAGTGGCGTTCTGCGCGAATGCTGATGAGTAAAGGCAGACGCTGGCAGCTGTAGCAAGGTTCAAAGACTCTGCTGCTCCATAAATTGGAACGGCAACTGTCTTATCTGCAAGAGCTAGCACTTCAGGTTCGAAACCCCATGCTTCATTACCGAATAACCATGCAGTTGGCTTTGCCAACTCTGAAGATAACTCAGGCAAAGCAACGCCGCTTGCATCAGCAGCAAGAATCTGGATCCCGGCGGCCTTTAGAGCTGCAACAACATCAGAAATCTCAACATCAACCACAAATGGAAGATGGAACATAGAGCCAGTAGTTGATCTGACAACCTTTGGGTTATAGATATCTACACTTCCAGAACTGAAGATCACTGCATCTGCGCCAGCAGCATCGGCCGCTCTAAGAACTGTTCCAGCATTTCCTGGGTCTCTGATCTGGGACAGCAAGGCAACTAGCTTTGGCTTTGATGCCAAAACATCGTCAAGGCTCACATCGAACTGGTGGCAAACAGCAACCACACCCTGAGGCGTATTGGTGTCGCTGAGGGCAGCCAGCACGGATTCGCTCACTAATTGAACTTCAACTCTTGAGTTCTTGGCTTTCGTGAAGAGTTCCGGATGACGTGCTAAAGCCTCCTCGGTAGCAAAAGCTTCGAGGATGAGTTTTGGTCTATCTAACGCTTCGCGAAATCCTTGTGGTCCCTCAAGCAGAAAGAGCCCGGTTTCTAACCGGGCGTCTTTCTTTACAAGCTTGGCAACCCCACGAACCTTAGCGGCCTTGGGATCTTCTAGCACGGGTTCTAGTGAACCTTAGGTGCTGAAGTGTTCGCTGGAAGTGCAGCCTTAGCGGTTGCAACCAATGATGCGAAAGCCTTCGGTTCGTTCACAGCTAGGTCAGCCAAGATACGACGGTCAACTGCAACACCAGCAAGGTTTAGACCCTGGATGAGACGGTTGTATGTCAGGCCGTTAGCGCGTGATGCTGCGTTAATACGCTGAATCCATAGGCGACGGAAGTTACCCTTCTTGTCGCGACGGTCGTTGTATGCGTAGACCAAGGAGTGCAGAACCTGCTGCTTAGCCATGCGGTATAGACGTGAACGCTGTCCACGGTAACCCTTTGCACGCTCAAGTGCGGTGCGACGCTTCTTCAACGCGTTTACTGCGTTTTTTACTCTTGCCATTAGTTTCTCCTAATAAAAATTGATGTGAAAGCTTGGACTAGTGGCCGAGCTGCTTCTTGATGGTCTTGAAATCTGCTGCGCTAACAACCTGGTCTTGGTTTAGACGACGGGTGCGACGGCTTGACTTGTGCTCAAGGTTGTGGCGCATGTTGATCTGCTGCTTCATCAACTTGCCGCTACCTGTGAAGCGGAAACGCTTCTTAGCGCCAGAGTGGGTCTTCTGCTTTGGCATAACTATTCTCCTGTTTATCTACTCTGCGGTTTCAGCCGCAGAATCCTTTGTGTCATCAGTGCTAGCCACTGACTTTGTCGCCTTTGCCTGCTTATCAGCAAGACGTTTTGCATCAGCCTTAGCTTCTGCCTTGTTACGTAGTGGAGCGATTACCATAACTAAAGTTCTTCCATCAGCCGAGGGACTCGACTCGACAGATCCAAACTCAGTAACTTCTTCCGCTACCTTTTGAAGCAATTTCACACCTAGTTCAGGTCTTGATTGCTCACGACCACGGAACTGAACCATGACCTTTACCTTGTCGCCAGCTTTCAAGAAGCGTTCGATCTGACCCTTTTTAGTCCCATAGTCGTGATCATCAATTTTCAAACCAAAGCGAACAGTCTTGATAACTGTGTTTGTCTGGTTCTTCCTTGCTTCACGAATCTTCTGGGCCGCTTCGTACTTGAACTTTCCGAAATCCATCAGCTTGCAAACTGGTGGCTCAGATCCAGGAGATACTTCCACCAAATCTAAATCGATTTCCTGCGCCATACGCAGTGCCTCTTCAATTTTGATGATTCCTAGCTGTTCGCCGTTAGGCCCAACTAGACGTACCTCTGGTACTCGAATTCGTTCGTTAATACGCGGATCGCTGATCTGCTGCTCCTCTTGACGTGACTTAGGCGGCCACGTAGTGCAAGCATTTACTTGCCAACGCGCAGAACTGAAAGTTCAAAGCTTTACCCGGCCACCTAAAGAAATCGGTAGTCGCGGGTGGGAAATGAATCCACTTCTGACTGCAGAACAAGTTCCGCAGAGCCGTAGGCTAGCCTAGCAGAGAAGTAACAGGAAAGTGAAGCCCCAATTGACCGATGATTTTGAAACCCAAGCCATGCGCGAACTGGAAGATGTTCCAGCAGTCGAAATCATCACAGCCACCGCCGTTCACCTCATGAGCGCCGCCGCAGTCCAAGTGGGATTGGCTGAGAATGGTTACAAGGGTGACCTCGATGAGGCTAGAAAACTAATCAATTCTCTGGCCGGTCTGATAACTGCCTCGGCCGCAGATCTAGGCGACCATCACGCCAGGCCATTGCGAGATGGACTTAGAAGTCTTCAATTGGCTTTCAGGGAAGCCTCACACATCAAAGATGAGCCTGGGCAAGGCCCGGGCGAGAAATACACCGGACCGGTTAACTAGCTGGCAGGAATTTAATACCCAGGGAATCAACTAGTTCGATAAATCTAGTGTTGCTCGAAATTGCACTCAAGAACAGGTTTTGAATTTCTGCCAACCGACCAGAGTCAACATCTTTTGCAAGATAGATAACTACCTCTAGTTCATGCCCAATCAACCTAGCTTTTGGATCTCCATTTAGGAGTGTGAATTTAATTACTTCAGGAAACCTGTCTAAAGCATCATCAACAATTTGAATGACTTCTACATTTAGGTTGGGCAATTCCCATTTGAAACCCTGCGCAATTGCTTCAAGTGCAGTTCTTCTAAGCACAAATTCAGTTTCACTACCAGGATCAATTACTACTCGGGTGTTACCTTCAGCGACGGCTGCTAGAGCCACAGTACGTCCGTTGTTAGGAACGGGTCTAGCTTTAGGGTTCCATCTATTCATGCTTGCAACTGAAGTGAATACCGGCAAAGCGTTTTGATTATCAGGAGTTCTAACGCTAACTATTGAGAGTTCAGCTGACTTGTCGACAGTGTGACCATGAGATCCTTCACCGCTTTCACCCAAGGAGGCAATAAGTGGAATCAAGACCCTTGCCAAAGCGAATTTGTTAGCTACATCAACCTGATTTGAATGCTCGGAATTGAAATCAAGAAGAGCAGTGAGCAAAGCTGGGTCTGCTTCACCATTGTCCTCAGCGAATGAATTTTCTTGAAAGCTTCTCCCCGCCCAGGGGACACCGGCTGAGTCAGTGAATTTATCTTGCTCGGACATTATTTACTAGCAACCTCTAGGGCCTGTTCAAGAGTGAACTTACCCGCATAAAGCGCCTTACCTAGGATTGCACCTTCTAATCCAAGCGGGACAAGTTCTCTCAAAGCCGCTAAGTCATCGAGGGAAGAAATGCCACCAGAGGCAATTACTGGTTTATCGGTCCTGTCCAATACTTTCCTCAACAACTCAAGATTTGGACCAAGTAACATTCCATCGGTCATGACATCAGTCACGATATAACGGGCACACCCGATTTGTTCCAGAATGTCGAGTACCTCAAACAGTTCCCCTGCGTCGCGATTCTCGCCTCTTGCTGAAAGTGTCGTTCCTCGAACATCGAGCCCAACAGCCAGCTTCTCTCCATGAAGTGCAACGACTTCGGCAACCCAATCTAGGTCAAGCAAAGCCGAAGTTCCTAGATTTACTCTGGTAACCCCAGTGTTTACAGCAATCTGCAGAGACTGTTGATCTCTGACTCCCCCGCTAAGTTGAACGTTCAAAGTTCCAACACTGGAAATCACTTCCTGAATTACCTTGGTATTAGTTCCTTTACCGAAAGCCGAATCCAGGTCAACAAGGTGGATCCATTCTGCTCCTGCATCGATAAAAACCTGAGCAGCATCCAACGGCGAACCATACTGAACGTCGGAATCAATTTCACCTTGACTTAGACGAACAGCCTGCCCGTCAGAAACATCGATTGCAGGAAGAAGAATAAGGCCATGTGTCATCTAATTTCCTCCCTGCAAAGTCCTTAGCCAATTCGAGAGTAGTCGTGACCCTGCAGCTCCTGATAATTCTGGATGGAACTGTGTTCCGATCAGCGGACCATTTTCTACTGCCGCAACGAATCGTCCACCATGTTCACTCCATGACACTTTAGGTTTCGCAAAAGCTGTCTCTACCTCTAGCGGAAAAGTAATCGCACCAAACGAATGTTGGAAATAGAATTCCTCTTCTTCAACGCCTTCGAAAAGAATCGAGCCTTGTGGCACTTCAATTGATTTCAGTCCTGAATTGACTGTCTTGGGGCTCTGCAAAGCATCAACGGAACCTGGCCACTGTCCTAAACCTTCTGTTTCTATTTCATTCTCGGTTCCAGAATCGAACATAACTTGAAACCCGACACAGATGCCAAAAACTGACTTCCCAGCTGATAACCGTTGATCAATGATGCTGGGGGCACCAATACTGTTTAGCGTTTGCATAACTTCTGGGAATGTGCCAACTCCTGGGATTATCAAACCATCGGCGTTTAGGGCTTGGCTTCGGTCGGTTGAAACTTCGACCGATGCGCTTAGTTCGGTGAGCATTTCAATTAGCTCTTGATAGTTGCCGTTTTGGAGATCCAGTATTACAACTGTTGACTTTGGACTAGTTGGTTCGAAGATGCCATTACTCTCATCTATTGGAGTTAAATTTTCTTCTGCAACCATTGGTTAAGGTTACCGCCCAAGGCTAAAAGAACTAGCTCCTTGGAATTGCCAAGCGCATTCCAGCATCCACGACACTGTCCTGCATGTTGTTCAAAGAAATGATCTCTTGAACGAAATCTCTAAGGTCTCCGCCTTTTGAATACCTCTCTGCGATACTCCAGAGTGAGTCTCCGCTCTGAACACTGATGTAAATGTAATTCTTAGCGCTTGCGGCTGAAACCGCCGTGCCAGTGGCTTCAGCAGGCTGAATGGCCGAAGCTTGCCCGAAGAACAAAACGTAGGCGGTGATCATAAGAACTCCCCAACCAACAGCCTTTCGAGCAATTCGCACAGAAGGTCTCATCTGAGGTTGAACTTCCGGTGCTGGCCTTCTCACTGCTGGGCTGGCTGAACGGACTCGATGCATTGGGAACTCGATGATTTGAGCTGACATCTTCTAACCTTTCTTCGAACATTTGTTCTAATACGAACAAGATTACGAGATTTATCGCAAAATTGTCAAGAATTTTTGACTTTTTATCGAAAATGTGTTTGATATATTCCTGATAATCGAATACATTTTTGGTAGTTGCCTTATAAGACATCTAATCCAGAACCACCGACATTGCTCCAGAGAGGCCGAAATGACCCGCAAGAACAGCGATTCGCTAACGGATATCCAAGCTGCCATCCTGCAGATGATCCTTCAGAGTAAGGCAACACGCGGAATTGTCCCGTCAATGCGAGAGATCGCCGAGGCCGTTGGACTCAGCGCCGTTGCCAGCGTCTCCTACCAACTGGACAACTTGGAGCAAAAGGGTTACATAAAGCGCCAGGACAACCTTTCTAGGAACATCGAAGTTCTTATTACCCCAGAAGGCTGGGAAGAGGCAGGCTCGTCCCAACAGGAGAGCTCTATACCAATGGCAGCAACAGCCATGGTTCCTCTTGTTGGTCAGATTGCTGCAGGTTTCCCAATCACAGCTGAGGAAAACTTTGAGGAGATATTCCCGTTGCCTCGCACTCTAGTTGGCTCTGGCGAACTATTCATGTTGAAGGTCAAAGGTGAATCAATGATTGACGCAGCTATCTGTGATGGTGACTGGGTCGTAATTCGTTCTCAGAAGACAGCAGAAAACGGCGACATAGTTGCTGCCGAAATCGATGGAGAGGCAACCGTCAAAGCATTCAAGCAACGCGATGGAAAAGTATGGCTGCTCCCCCGAAACAGTGCATTCGAACCGATTGATGGAACACACGCAACAATCATGGGAATCGTCGTTAGCGTTCTAAGAAAGATCTAAACCCTAAATTGTTCTAGTTCCGCAGCGATACCTGCGCTTACTAGAGCTTCTATGAAAGTACCTTCTTCGCGATATTCAATAATCTGTATCTCTGAATTCAAGTGCATCCTCGAGACGAGATCGCCTCGGTTGTAGGGTATTAGAACTCTCACAAACACGTTTGGATGAGGCAGTAGTTCTGAAATTTTCTTTTGAAGCTCTGGTATTCCTTCGCCTGTGCGGCTGGAAACAAATATTGAATTGGGCTCTAAACCTCGAAGAGCTAACACAGTTCCTTCATCAACCAAATCGGCTTTGTTGAAAACAATTAGCTCAGCAACTCCACCGGCATCAACTTCAGCAATTACTTTCCGAACCGTTTCAATTTGCGCGCCTGGATCAGGATGTGATGCATCGACAACGTGAACAATCAAATCACTGTCTGAAATTTCTTCGAGAGTAGATCTGAACGCCTCTACAAGTTGGTGTGGAAGATTACGAACAAATCCGACTGTGTCAGCTAGCGTGTATTCTCGCCCATCAGGGGTTTTAGTCTGACGCACTGTCGGATCCAAAGTGGCAAACAGGGCATTTTCAACGAGCACTCCGGCGGATGTGAGCCTGTTCAAGAGCGAAGATTTTCCTGCGTTGGTATATCCAGCTATGGCAACTGAAGGTATCTGAGTTCGCTTTCGATTAGCCCGCTTTGTCACCCGAGCTGGCTTCATTGCGGCGATCTGCTTTCGCAACTTTGCCATGCGAATGTTGATCCGACGTCTATCCAGCTCTATCTTGGTTTCACCAGGCCCTCTGGAACCAATGCCTTCACCTCCGGCTGCTCGACCACCAGCCTGTCTGGACATGGATTCACCCCAACCACGCAAACGAGGAAGAAGATATTCAAGTTGAGCAAGCTCGACTTGGGCTTTACCCTCTCGGCTCTTGGCATGTTGAGCAAAGATCTCAAGAATGATTGCGGTGCGATCGATAACTTTTACTTTGACAACATCCTCTAGCGCTCTTCTTTGCGATGGCGCTAATTCTGTGTCAGCAATTACTGTGTCAGCGCCAATAGCCTTCACCATTTCCTGAAGTTCTATTGCCTTTCCTTTACCCAAGAAGGTGGCGGGATCAGGATGGTACCTTCTTTGCAAAAGGCCATCTAGCACCTCAGCTCCCGCTGTCTCCGCAAGTGCTGCTAGTTCTCTGAGCGAGTTCTCGGCATCCTGCAAAGTATTCTCACCCCAAATGCCAATCAGAACTACTTTCTCAAGTTGTAATTCTCGATACTCAACTTCGCTGATGTCCTGCATCTGAGTCGATAAGCCAGGAACTTTGCGCAATGCAGCGCGATCGGCAAGATCCTGTTGTTCACCATCAAAGTCATTTGGAACATCATCTTTGACACCTAGAGCCTGAGCACGCTGGTCTCTACCTAGAATGCGCTCAATTAGGGCTTCCCCTGAGATTGCGCCAACCGGCTGCTGCTCATCTTCAAAATCTTCAAAAGTCATGGAGATATAAGACTAGTTCGCCAGAGGGAGTATTGTTTGTCTCGTGTCATCACATTACTTCGACGAATCACCAACTGGTGACTTCAAACCCAAAGAGATCTCGGTAAATCTAGCCGGGCAGAACCTAAAGCTATTAACAGCAGGTTCAGTCTTTAGCCCCGATCGCCTGGACCAAGGCACAGCGGTATTGCTAGATCATCTTGAACTTGCAAATTCCACTGGAACATTTTTAGATATCGGTTGTGGTTGGGGTCCGATAGCACTTGCTCTTGCCCTGAACTCCCCTGAGGCAACTATTTACGCAATCGATGTCAATGAACGAAGCCTGGAACTGACAAGGATGAACGCAGAACGTCTAGGGCTTAGCAATGTCATAGTTTGCAAACCAGAGGATGTCCCAACGGATGTTACATTCGATCAGATTTGGTCTAATCCACCGATTCGAGTTGGAAAAAGCGTCCTTCATGGAATTCTGCAACTTTGGATCAATCGTTTGTCAAGAGGTTCGAGCGCATACCTAGTGGTTCAAAAGAATCTTGGCTCGGATTCACTGCAGAAGTGGTTGACCGTCGAGTTCAAAGATTTTGAAACATCAAGAATAGATTCGGCAAAGACCTTTAGAGTTCTGAAAGTTTCTAAAAACTAAAAAGTGTAAGTTCCCTCAAAGGTAAGTTCTGCCGGACCACTAAGCCCAACATGTTCTCCCTCTTCGGTTGCAAACATTCGAACACCTAATGTCCCTCCCGGCACATCAACGCTCCACTGGTTTGGTGCTGTCGGACCGGCCCACAATCTTGTGGCAAGTGCCGCTGCAACTATTCCTGTTCCGCAAGAGAGAGTTTCACCAACTCCCCTTTCAAAAACTCTCATAGTTATCTTGCCAACACCGTTGGTCACCAACGGCTCCGAAGGAACAACGAACTCAACATTTGCTCCATTCTCAGGCGCTGGTTCGATTCGTGGCGCCGTGTGTAGTTCCAGAGAACGCAGCTCTTCTTCGGATGCGAGAGCCACAACGACGTGCGGATTGCCAACGTTGATTCCTTGGCCTGGTCTTGAAACTTCGATACCTCTGGCGGACACCAAAAACTCATCCGCATCAGGTTTCCAGCGACCCATGTCGACAACAAATCCAGCCTTGTTTCGCTGGATATCCCTGACTCCAGCTCTGGTTCCAACATGGAGCACTTTGGTCTCTGGCAGATCTACTAAACCTTTTTCGGTGAGGTAGCGAGCAAATACCCGAATCCCGTTGCCACACATTTCTGCGATGGAACCATCAGCATTCCGGTAATCCATGAACCACTCGGCTGTTGGCTCTTCTGCCAAACTCTCTGCACCGTCAGCAAGAGCGCTGGATTTAATTACTCGAATGACGCCGTCTGCGCCAATACCAAATTTCCGATCACAAAGCCGCGCAACTTCGGCAGCGGTTAGGTCGTTAGTGCCATCTACATCCAGAAACAGAATGAAGTCATTGCCCGTTCCTTGGCCTTTAGTAAATTGCACCGTCCGCATTACTTAACTCTACTTCCCGCTGACTTCAAGGTTCGAGTAAACCAGAGCCATGACCTTCTCAAGGAGGTCATCATCCTGGTAATCGAACCAGGTGATTCTCGGGTCTCTTCTGAACCAAGACATTTGCCGACGAGCATATCTCTGCGTCAATTGAGTTGTCAGGGCGATAGCTTCTTCTTTGGATATCGAGCCATCTATTTGCTCAAGAGCCTGTGAGTAACCAATCGCTTGCCTTGCAGTCTTTGATTCCCTTATCCCCTTGGCAATTAGCGCTCTAACTTCTTCGACAATCCCCTGCTCCCACATCAACTCAACGCGCTTAGCAAGCCTCTCCACTAAGTGTGCTCGATCTGAATTCAACCCAATTTCTAGCACAGGCAGGAAAGATTCCCATTCTTCTGGCAAGGCTGCTGCGAAAGGCTCACCCGTGATCATCACAATCTCCAAAGCTCGGACAGTTCGTCGTCCATTCATCGGTTCAATCCGACTGGCCGCGCTTTCATCCAACAAGGCAAGTTTCTTGTGCATTGCCTCTGGCCCCAGATCGATTAGTTCTTGTTCCAAAATTGCGCGTAGCTCTTCATCCCGGCCTGGAAACTCGAAGGTATTAACCAAGGCCGCCACATACAACATGGATCCACCGACAACGATTGGCAATATTCCTTTTGCTATAAGTTCAGAAATTTTTGCTCTTGCTACCACTTGATAATTGGCCGCAGTACTTTCTTCTGTAACCTCTAGCCAATCGAGAAGATGGTGTTCGATACCTTTGCGGTCTGCTACAGGCAGCTTCGCAGTGCCAATATCCATGCCGCGATAAAACTGCATGGCATCAGCGTTAACTATTTCTGCGGCTACCCCGGACTTGGCTAACTCAATAGCAATGTCCAACGCTAAATTGCTTTTACCTGAACCGGTCGGCCCAACAATGCATAGGAACTCAGGTTTAGTTTTTTCAGCCATTTGATTTGACTGCGAGGTTTAGGTCGATGACACCTTTAGGGAGTGCTACAGATACTGGAACGGCACAGCTGGCCTCTTCAAGCGCATCAAAAGCGTCCCCAGCTCGAGTTCGTCTAACCTCTGGATTGGTTCCGGCATCCGCAATTAGGAAGTATGGTTTGGCGTCAATAACTTCGGCCCAAACCAAATCACCAGGTCTAGGCGGAGTGAGACCTTCCGGCCAATCAATGTGAACTAATCGAGAGTCTCTTGCTCTTCCGGTTAAGCGGTGGGTTCGGTCATCTTTGCGACCCTCGCTGTTACCGATGAGTACCTCTACTCGCCTACCTATCTGAAGCTTGTTCTCTTCCCAGGCGAGTTCATTGACAACTTCCAGCAATCTTTCATACCTAGCCTGAACGATTTCCTTAGGCAACTGATTCGGCAACTCTGCTGCTGGAGTTCCAGGACGCTTGGAGTACTGGAAGGTGTAGCAGATAGCGAATCTGGATTCCTTGATGACGCGAAGTGTTTCTTCGAAATCCTCTTCAGTCTCACTAGGGAACCCAACAATAATGTCAGTTGAGATTGCTGCATCTGGAATGGCTTCCCGAACCCGATCCAAGATGCCCAAATACTTCTCGCTGCGATAGCTGCGTTTCATCTCTTTCAAAATGCGATCGCTACCGGACTGCAACGGCATGTGTAGTTGAGGCATGACATTATGAGTCTCCGCCATCGCGGCAATGACGTCGTCAGTGAAAGCTGCCGGATGCGGGCTAGTGAAACGCACTCTTTCCAAACCTTCAATTTGCCCACAGGCACGAAGGAGTTTGGCGAATGCACCCTTATCTCCAAATTCAACCCCATATGTGTTTACGTTTTGACCTAGGAGCGTTATTTCAATTACACCTTCTGCAACTAGTGCTTCAATCTCAGCCAGGATCTCACCCGGTCGGCGATCCTTCTCTTTTCCTCGCAGGCTAGGAACAATACAAAAAGTGCAGGTGTTGTTACATCCCACGCTGATCGAGACCCAAGCTGAATAAGTTGAATCGCGCTTGGCAGGTAAGTCGCTAGGGAATGTCTCCAATGACTCGAGAATCTCAACCTGCGCTTCTCCATTGTGCTTAGCCCGATTCAAAAGAACCGGCAACGAGCCAACATTGTGAGTTCCGAAGACAACGTCAACCCATGGGGCCTTATCAATAATTGTCTTGCGATCTTTTTGCGCTAGGCAGCCGCCGACGGCAATCTGGAAGTCCGGGTTCTCTAGTTTGCGTTCGTAGAGCTGCCCTAGATTGCCGTAGAGCTTGTTGTCTGCGTTCTCACGAACTGCACAGGTATTGAACACCAACACATCGGCATCTTCCCCAAGGCAAGCTGGGACATAGCCAGCAGCCTCTAGAAGACCAGAGATGCGCTCGCTATCGTGAACGTTCATCTGGCAACCAAAGGTCTTAACTTCGTAACTACGGGTCTTGGTGCTCATTTGACCAATTTTACCTTCGTGTAACGAGGTATGACTAACTAATCGGACGCAGTTGAGCTTGCGTGCTTTACAGCGGCCCAAACAACAGAACTGGAATAGCCCTTGCGAGTGAGAAAGCCCGCTAACCGGCGAGAGCGGACTTCAGGTTCCAGTTTCATCAACTGCCTGATTCTAGATTCCGCGACCTTCTTAGCCGCCTCCAGTTCGCTATCTGAATCTATGTCAGCCAAGGCTTCGTCAATTGCATCCTTAGGGAAACCCTTTTCCCTAAGGGTTCTAGACAACACTGATTTCGCAACAGCTTTACGATTCAACTGCGACTGGACAAGATCCTTAGCCATTTGAAAGTCATTGATTAGGCCAACCTCAGTCAGTCTGTCAATCAACTGGTCTACAAGCTCTGCAGGATATTCCTTCCTAAGCATCGCTGTTCGCAACTGACCTGAGGACTTTGAGCCACGAGTGATGGTCCTAAGTAAAGCCTGTCGAATCTCTTCTTCAAGAGAATCAACAGACTGGAGCGAGTACTTAGAACCACCCTCTGGCAAATTCTCAGGAGTTACCTGAATGAATGGCATTAGTCGTTGACGATTTTAAGTTCAGCGGCTGCTTCATCGTCTGGCAGATCAGCAACGGCCCTTGGGACGCCGATGCCTAGCTTGGCCTTAATCTTCTTTTCGATTTCGTCAGCAACTGCAGGGTTGTCTAGAAGATAGTTTCTGGAGTTCTCTTTACCTTGACCTAGTTGTTCGCCTTCGTAGGTATACCAAGCACCAGATTTCTTAACAATTTCCTGCTCAACACCAAAGTCCAAAAGGCTACCTTCACGAGAGATACCGACACCGTAGATGATGTCAAACTCTGCCTGCTTGAAAGGCGATGCCATCTTGTTCTTGACTACCTTGACTCGAGTTCTGTTTCCGACAGCGTCCTGACCGTCTTTCAAAGTTTCGATTCTACGAACATCTAAACGAACAGATGCGTAGAACTTTAGAGCTTTACCACCAGCAGTAGTTTCTGGGGACCCGAAAAATACGCCGATCTTTTCACGCAACTGGTTGATAAAGATTGCTGTTGTCTTGGTGTTACTTAGAACACCGGTTAGCTTTCGCAAAGCCTGCGACATCAAACGAGCCTGGAGACCAACGTGTGAATCTCCCATCTCACCTTCGATTTCTGCACGAGGAACAAGGGCTGCAACAGAGTCAATGACAATGATGTCAATTGAGCCCGAACGAATCAGGGTGTCTGCGATTTCAAGCGCCTGTTCACCAGTGTCTGGCTGGCTAACCAACAATGCATCAATGTCTACTCCAAGAGCCTTTGCATACTCTGGGTCTAGCGCGTGTTCCGCGTCAATGAAGACTGCGGTTCCTCCGGCTTTTTGGCAGTTGGCAATGGCATGCAGTGCAACTGTGGTCTTACCTGAAGATTCAGGCCCATAAATTTCAACGATTCTTCCCTTAGGAAGTCCTCCGATACCAAGCGCTACGTCCAATGCGATTGAACCGGTTGGGATTACCTCTACCGGAGCTCTCTCATCTGAGCCAAGTCTCATGATTGAGCCCTTGCCGAATTGCTTGTCGATTTGTGCGAGTGCCGTGTCTAGCGCTTTATCGCGATCTGATGCTGATGGCATTTCTTTATCCTTTTCTGTCACCTTGGTGACTGGTTTTATGCTGTCATGACACTAGGGAGGATCTGGTCTTTCTGGGGAGTGTTCTGGTTGATTGTTGATAACTTGCCCAAAACCCTCTTGTTGATAGCCTAGCAATATTCCGAACAAATTTACGAACAAAAACTCACTCGGCGTGTTTATCTTTCGGCTTTTTGTTCAAACCAAGCCAACGATTCTCAGGTACGCCCTGAGCCTTGCATATGGCTAACCAGATGGATTTAGGCTCAAAACCAGCCTCTAAGGCTTTATTTCCGGTCAAATCATTGAATTCGATTAGAGCTAGGTCCCTTAGCAATACAGCGGCATACTCGGCCCCGAACTCATCGTTCATAAGGATCTGAAAGTCGCTGTGTCGCACCATTCGAAGATAACCGCTGGATAGGTCAATACCTCGAAGACATACCAGAAGCACAAAAGAGATCAATAGTCAGACAACCTAGCTTTTTAGCGAAAGAAAGTGGTAACGGGCTTGCTCGACAACTCAATCAGTTCGGCAGATACCTGGCTGAAGTACAGTGAAGAAATCTAGCCGCGGTAAAGGAGGAAGGCCCTTGCAGCGGCGACGCGCACGTTGATGTCAGGGTCGGTGTCGAGCCCTAAGGATTTGAGGGTGCGGGTGACAGAGCTCTCGGTAGCCGCCAGCGAGCGTCCCCGGATTTTGGCTATTTGAGCATTTGTTTTGCCTTCGGAAATAAGTCTGAGCACCTGAATTTGAGTTTTTGAAAGATTCGCAAAAGGCCGATCGATTGACATGTCGTGGCGAAAATCCGAAAGATCACTCTCATGGAGAACCGCCTCTAGGGCTTGAATCAAAACATCTAGATCTTTTAGCATCGTCTTATTTAGATAAGCCGCGTTTGGGTAGTCGGATTCCATCTCTCTGTTGGCAAATCTAGGATCGGATAGGTTTGTAAGAAATACGATCGCGATGTCAGGCCTTAGACTCTTTATCAGATCGGCGACGTCCAGCCCTGAAGGACCACGCCCCAGATCTATGTCTAGAATCACGGCATCTGGGTCAACAGTTGCGATGGCACGTTTCGCATCGGGCGCGTTAGTTGCGGTAGTTACCTTGAAACCAGCATTTTCTAGAAAAGACGCCAGTAGTGATCGAATCAGGTCATCGTCTTCAACGAGTAAGACGTATCTTTCCCACGACACTTCTGGACCACGATTGGAAATGTTGCTCACATGCTAAATGTAGGCCTCGCTGCATAAGGTTGGCAAGAACTGAGGGTTAACCATCAAGTGCAACTGAGGGCTAACCATCAAATGCAACTGAGGGCTAACGGGCCAGGAGACAATGAACTATGAACAATCCGAAATTAACTTGGGATTTGAAGCGCATCGTTTTTTTGGCCACAGGGCCGAAAGCTCTCAGCTGGCCGGTTTTTCTCACCGGAACTACCCTAAGTGTTGTGATCCACTTCGCCCCGAATGGCGGGACTGTAACTGGAAATTTTTGGGTTCGACTAACCATGGCGGTAGTCGGTTATCTACCAGCATTGGGATTTGTAGCCCTGACACATCAGATATCGAAACGCATCCAAAAAGATGCACTAAGAATCTCGCTGGTATTTATGAGTTACCTGGTAGGTGGTGCTTTGCGCGGCATTTTCTTCTCTGTAGTTTTCTTCTCGCTAGGAATGAGTCAAAGCTTAAACTTAGGATTTCGAATCGCAGGAAGCGCAATACCTTTTGGATTTGCCACCGCTCTTGCCACGGTAGCGGTGAGCGCTTTAAGTGAAAGTCGCGATAGCATCAAATTTTTAGTTTCAAGCCAGAGCCAATTGCTAGAGTCTTTGGCCGAACTGACCAAAGTTAGACAATGGTTCGAGAACCAAGTCATTATTGAGGTTGAAGCCACGGTAGAGGAGGAGATTAGTCGACTTCGTGACAGGCCGGAAGCGCTAATTCTTGAGAATCTTAAGAATCTATTGAGAGAATTTGTCAGACCGCTAAGCCATAGTTTGTCAAGCAAAATTCCAGATTGGCATCCTGTCGCGCCGGTCGAAGTCAAATCCTATTGGCGAGAAACATTGAGTACGTTTTCGCTTGAACTTGCATTTCGACCCCTCCTTTTGCCCCTGTCCGCGACCGTAACTGCGAGCCCATCGTTTTTCTTTTTCTTTGGTATGCACAGAGCACCAAACATGCTTCTCATTTGCTACACCTCACTGACGAGTTTGGTGCTGCTGTTTCGCCAACTCTCCAAATTAGTGCATGAGCCGATGTCACTTTTTTATAAAGCTCTGATAATCACGTCTAGTTTTGCTCTGTGCGGAATGGCCACTGGAGCCTTGGTGGATCTTTACTCTCAAGACGCTTTGAATCCACATTTCGCTTTTGAGGCGGGAATCACAGTTGTGCCGACTTTGGGATGGATAATTCTGCTAGGTAGCGAGGCGAACGCTCGGTCGCGAGAGCTTGAGTCAGAACTGACCGAAACCGTAAAACAACTCTCGTGGTTGCGGGCTCGGATCAATCTAGTCAATTGGTTCGATCAAGGAGAGTTGTCGCGACTTTTGCACGGGAAAATTCAAAGCATTCTGCTCTCTGGTATCGTCCGCTATGAGTCCGGTGCAGGCTTGGCGAGTCGCGACACTATTATCGAAGAAATGAAGTCCCAGATTCGCGGGGCTTTCACTAAACAAACAGAGCCGATAGATCTTGAAAGCCAACTCCAAGAACTTGCCGAGTTCTGGTCAGGCACTTGCACAATCTCTAATTCATTTTCGAACACTGCCAAACAAACGCTTACCATGGATGAAGTGGCACGCTCGATTCTCTGGGACATCATCTCACAGGGTTGCACTAATGCAATACGTCACGGCAAGGCAACGGAGATTTACATAGAGATATCTTCACTAGAACAAAAAAGTGTCTCTGTGAAAATTGTTAACAATGGTGAACCTGTAAAGAAGAAAACGACCCCTGGCTTGGGAACTGCAATCCTTGATGCATGTACGACCGAGTGGCAACTTCGAGTTGTTGCTGGATTGGTAACTCTCAGCGCGACACTTCCAACCCTGGAATAGAACGAATCCCGCGAAGTCTGGCCTCGCGGGATTCGCTTTCAAAAGTTACCTAGTTATCTCAACTAAAACCGCGCGGTTGCTAACATCCGATCCGGTCGACGGTTTAGAAATAACGCTTGTTGCTGCATTCTTAGCAAACAGCTTGATGTACTTGCACGTTTCAGTTGCGCGAGCAAGAGCTAGACGCTCGTCGGCTGCGGTCACCTTGGTTCCAGAGGAAGTCCCTGTGCATGCAACCTTAGTGATGGTTGAAGGCGCGCTAATCAACTTACCAAGCTTTCTGGCCACATCTGGGTTCACCCATGAGGAGTCTCCGTAGAAGCCCGAAACCTTTGTGGAGCCAACTGGCTTTGGTATCGGCTTTTCATCCACCCAAAGAGTCTTATCTGAGGAAAAATCACTTTGGCCCCCAAAGTACATGTGTCCCGAAGCCATAAAGGCGTTTTGTAACCATGATGGCACGGTCACTGCTGTTAGGTTTCCTGTTTTGAGATCCATCGTGAAAACTGGGCTACGCTCTGCCGATAACTCAGGAGCTGAAGGATCCATTGCGCCGAAGATTAACTTGTTTCCAACAGTGGTGAAGCCTCTGATGTTCTCTAACTGGGTGCCCTTGTAGGTTAGTGGAGTAAGAATGCTGTTTTGGTAGACATAAAGCTGCAAGGTGTCATCGCTCATCATGAACAGTCGGGTTCCGAGAACAAAGAAACCTAGGGCGGTGTCGTTTACGTCCCCATAGTCAGTGTTGATATTGAAGTTAATTTGTGCGTCAGCTCCAGTTATTCCGGGTGCCTCTTCGATTATTCCACTCGAGGTCAACTTCAAGAGGGTGCGAGGGCCTGCGGGAACTCCATTTGGAAGGCGAGAGCCAACAAAGTAAATGTCTTTTCCGAAACGCAGTGGGGATCCTGCAGTAACCACCGCATCGCCGTTCGAGAAAACGGGCTGTGTTGCCTGCGAGAAAGAGTTACCGTTTATGTTCACCGACATGATTACGTAAGTCCGGTTGAACATTTCATGGGTTTGGAAATAGATCTTATTTCCAACTTGCATAAAACCTTGGGATTCGCGAGTTTCATAGGCGGTACCATCAACTTCAAAAGTTATGTGAGTGAATGTTGGGTTTGCCTTGCCGCTGGCATCGGACGATAGGTATAAATAACGCTGACTGTCCATTATCGCTAAGCGCGTGCCGAACTTATCGATTCGCCTAAAGTTAGTTGGCGCGTTGCCTACGCCCTCCAGAGAAACGGGTTTCGATTTGCCGCCTGTCCATTTATATAAAACCTTTTCATCATTGGCATTTAACCCGGCGAAGAACAAGTTTTTTCCAACAACTGAGAAATCAGAAGGTGAAACGTTGCTAAAGGGTTTGGATGCTTTTAGCTTGTCTCCCTGTGCAATCACATACGAAGCGTTTCCTGTAGTGAAGTAGATCTTAGACTCGAATAAGTTCGGGTGGCCGTTCATGCGGCCTGAGTCTTCACTTCCAACGACAAGTTTTGGCTCGTTTGAGCCATCATAGAAGTAGATGTTAAAAACATTGCCACCGTCTGGTGTGGCCGTGAAATACAGCCCTCCATTAAAGTCGGCTATGAATCGTGGTTGGGTGAGAGCGGTTGTCACCTGAACGGGTGCTGCAGGTGCTGCCTGAGCAGGGGCGCATGAAATGACCCCAGCTATCACAAAAGTCACAAAACCAACAACTGCGGCCAATTTACGAAGTTGAGTTTTCAATGAGGGTCGTCCTTTCAAATCAAAAAGATATTCAGGACTAAGGTACCTAATGCCGAATTCTCCAGCAGTGGAAATTGAGGGTTAGCCATCTTTGTTTGCTTGGCCAGAGCGATGAGCCTGGGAGGTGAAAAACCTCTCAGGTTATTTGCTCATTGGAATTAGGGTGTCGGAAATCCCCCACCTACGACCTATGGTAATTCTTTGCCTAAATCAAGTCCTAGCGAGTGTTTGCCAGGCTTGCTGAATCGTAATTGGCGACAAACTCATCTGGGACAGTGTCTGGAATAACGACTGTCTCGACAGCTTCGAAACGATCAGCCACCATACGCATGATCTGCGAGATTGGCACATCCAAGGCGTATGCGACTGATGCAAGGATTTCAGAAGAAGCTTCCTTCTGCCCGCGCTCAATCTCGCTTAGATAACCAAGAGCAACTGCTGCTCGGCTTGCCACCTGGCGAAGGGTACGTCCCTTTTGCTGGCGGAGGTCACGGAGCACATCACCGATTTCTTGACGAACTAGAGCCATGTGAGGCCTCCTTTCATTGGGATTATTTCCCGTAAAGATAACTTACCTGTTGTCCCCGACATTTATGCCCAAGATTGCTGAAAATTACCTTGGAATTTGACCATTCTGAGCCAGCTTCCTAATAGTTATAAACGCTTTAGACCGAGAAGTATTCCCGAATATGCTCAAAAGCGGCAGAAACAGTCTGCTCCCTAATTTGGTTCCGATTGCCCGTGAACACGTGAGCCCAGACTTTAGCCCCTTTAGGGCCTGAAACAGCCAAATAAACCGTACCAACCGGCTGGCCATCCTGTTCATCAGGGCCAGCAACGCCAGTAGTCGAAATTCCCAAAATCTGATCCGTCGAAATGAGCAGTTGCAGAGACATCCTAGATCGAATCCCCTCTGCCATTTGGGTAGCCACTTCTGGATCAACTGCGCCTTTGTCGGCAAGAAGTTCGGAATTCACACCTAGCAGGGAGCTCTTCAAACCTGTTTGGTAGGCAACAACGGAACCGAGCACTACATCCGAGGCTCCAGGTACGGAAACGAGTTCGCTGCAGAGCAGCCCCCCAGTCAGTGACTCTGCAATTGCCAACTTAAGTTTCTTAGCTGCTAAGAATTGAATTATTTCTTGTGCATTCATTAGCGGGACTCCCTGATGTATTGGAGGGCTGACCACCAGGTCAGAAAAACAGCTCCGTAGATAAGTCCATAACCGAGATCGAAACCTGAATTGAACAACCAAGCATTAAGTGGCGAGACAAAATAGCCAATAGCTATCGACTGAAAAATAGTTTTGGTTTTACCGCTACTAGATGCTGGAATTACTTTGTCTCTAACCACGATTAAACGATAGACAGTTATGCCAACCTCTCTAACCAAGATCGCTATTGTTGCCCACCATGGAATGGTGTTCAAAGCCGAAAGCACTAGAAAAGAACCGCCAATCAGAACCTTGTCCGCTATCGGATCAAGCAGTTTGCCAAGTTTGGTAACAATGTTTCGCTTACGAGCTATTGCGCCATCAAGTCCATCGGTAGCAGAGATAACAATAAAGCCGGCAAGCAAATACCAATCGACAATTTGTCCTGGAACATACAAGATAAAAAGCAACCAGAGAAAAACTGGTGCAAGCAGAATTCTTGCAATCGTAATCAGGTTTGCTGGATTCAAAGCATCGCTAGCTTTTGGCACTAGTCGCGACCTGTCAATTGCCAAGCGTCTTCATCGCCCTCATCATCGTCAGCCTTTGGAACAAAGTCACTGAATTCACCGGCTGCCATTGCAGTGCCATCAATTGCATCAGCGGCTTTCTGAACCTGAGCTGAAGCTTTAGCTCCAGTTTCTCCTCGAAGTTGAGCGAGTACTACTGGAAGATCTTCTGGTCGAACCATTACATCTCTTGCTTTTGAACCTTCGCTCGGTCCAACAATGTTTCTTGATTCCAACAGGTCCATTAGACGGCCTGCCTTAGCAAAACCAACTCTAAGCTTTCGCTGCAACATGGAAGTCGAGCCAAATTGCGAAGAGATAATTAGTTCTGCGGCTTGTAGAAGCACTTCGAGATCATCACCGATATCTGCATCAACCACACGAGAAGTAGCAACCTCATTCACATCGGCACGATATTCAGGCTGCATCTGGTTCTTCACGTGAGCCACAATCGCTCCAAGTTCAGCCTCAGGTATCCAAGCACCTTGAACACGCATCGGCTTGTTGGTTCCCATTGGTGAGAACAGCGCATCACCTTGACCAATAAGTTTTTCAGCACCAGGTTGATCCAAAATAACTCTCGAATCGGTGAGCGATGAAACTGAGAAAGCCAGTCGGCTCGGAACGTTTGCTTTGATTAATCCGGTAACAACATCAACGGATGGTCTCTGGGTTGCTAGAACTAAGTGAATACCTGCTGCTCTAGCGAGCTGAGTAATTCTAACAATTGAGTCTTCAACTTCTCGAGGGGCAACAATCATCAAGTCTGCTAACTCATCAACTACCACGAGCAGGTATGGGTAAGGCTGCAGTTTTCTTGATGAGCCTTCCGGAACTTTTATCTCCCCGGCAACCAGTGCACGGTTGAAATCATCCACGTGTTTGAAACCGAAAGAAGCCAAGTCGTCGTAGCGAGCGTCCATCTCTTTGACTACCCATTGCAGCGCTTCAGCTGCTTTCTTAGGGTTGGTGATGATCGGAGTAATCAGGTGCGGAACTCCCTCGTAGGCTGCCAGCTCTACTCGCTTTGGGTCAATCAAAACCATTCGAACTTCAGCCGGCTTAGACCTCATCAAGACTGATGAAATCATTGAATTCACAAAAGATGACTTACCCGCTCCAGTTGCACCAGCAACGAGAAGGTGCGGCATTTTTGCAAGGTTGGCAACGACAAAGCCACCTTCAACATCTTTACCAATACCAATGGTCAATGGATGTTTACTCTGTTGAGCAACAGTTGAACGCAGTACATCACCTAGCGAAACAGTTTCTCTGTCAACATTTGGAATTTCAATACCAATAGCTGACTTACCTGGAATAGGTGCAAGAATTCGAACTTCGTTGCTTGCAACTGCGTAAGAAATGTTTCCAGCAAGTCTGGTAACAGCCTCTACTTTCACCCCAGGCTTTACTTCAACCTCATACCGAGTAACAGTTGGGCCTCTAGAGAATCCACTAACTTTTGCATCAACTCCAAATTCAGTGAAAACTGAATTCAAAGATTCAACCACTGCATCATTTGCTGCAGTCTTGGCTTTCGGCGGAGTTCCTGCCCCGAGAATTGATGCAGGCGGTAACACGTAGGCGCGCTTAGGCTTCGCAGCTTCTGCAACTTTAGGAGCAACTGGGACCTCTGTTTCGATTGTCTGCGTTGGACTATCCCCCACCACATCAATCGGTTCAGTTAGTTCTAGATCAGCAAATTCTGGTTCAACTGGAGCCTGGTCCTCGACGGTTTGACCAAAGATTTCCTCCAGGCTGACCGTCTCCTCACCAGTTATTACTGGAGTGTCATAGGCTTCTTTTTCTTCAGACTTTGAGCGCTTCCACCAAGGAACCTTTGTTCCATCATATGCATCATCAACTTCTTCAGTCTCTTCCGTCTTTTCCTTTGGTTCTCCCGAACCTGGGAAGAGGTGGTGGTAGAGCTCCTTGATTCTAGAAATAACTTTGTTCGGTGCGGTCTTAGTCATAATCAACAACGAACCTAAAGCCAGAATTCCAACAACGAACCCAGCACCCCAGACGGTTATCGTGTTGATGAATAAAACTGTGATGAGCCAACCAAATAATCCACCGGCAAGAGCAAGCTTTTCCGGGCCAAGGGATGGCTGAGGTTGCGAACTGAAGATGTGGAAGAAACCAGCTGTGCTGATGAGAAGAACTACCCATCCCAAACCGACTCGAGAGTTATCTCGTTGAGTTGAAGGATGTCTCATCAAATACATCGAGAAGATCACCAAGACTACTGGAAGAGCAACAGCCAGCTTTCCAAAGAGCAGCCCCGCAGTGTAGTTATTCAGGTTTTGAGCGATTTTATCTGCAGGGAAAAACCAGACGTCAATAGCTCCCGCAACCCCGAGTAAGAAAAGTGCGAAAGGGGCACCATCTCTTCTATCCTCTTTGGCAATCTTTTCTGAGCTGAGGCTTCTGGCTAACCAACCAACTGTTGCCGCTCCGGCCAGGTAAGTCCAAATTACAAAGCGCAGGAACCAGTTACGGTTGTTTGAACTTTGCTTAGGGCGGGTAGCGCTGGCACGAGGGCGTGGCTTAGCTGGTTTTCTTGTGGCCATGCCTCCAAAAATAACACCGACCCCCGTCAATAGAGGGCAGGCAGGGCGAAGCAGGTTACGCCGATGGCTTAGTTAGCCTTCGATTACCACGGGAATAATTACCGGTCTTCTGCGGTGGGAACGGTTTACCCAGGTGCCAATGGTCCGCCTAATGACCTGCTGCATGGCATAGGTATCTCTGACTCCCTCACCGGCAGCCTCAGCCAAGGCCCGCTCAATTAGAGGCTTAACATCATCAAATACATGATCGTCCTCGGCATAGGCCTTTGCTCTAATCTCCGGACCAACGATAATCCGACCAGAATCCTTATCCATCACTGCAAAAATCGAGATAAAGCCCTCTTGAGCCAGGAGCCTGCGGTCTTTTAGATCATCTTCGGTAATTTTGCCGACAGTCTTGCCATCGACATAGAGCATTCCGCACTCGACTGCTCCCATTACCTGAGCTCGACCATCCTTGAGATCAACCACCCAGCCATCTTCGATGATGTGCACTCGCTCATCCGGTAGGCCGGTCTGTTTGGCAAGATTGCCATTTGCAATCAAGTGTCGATATTCTCCGTGAATGGGAAGAGCATTCTTTGGCTTGAGAAGGTTGTAGCAGTAGAGCAGCTCTCCGGACGCAGCATGTCCTGAAACGTGAACCTTAGCATTACCTTTGTGCACAACATTGGCTCTAAGTCTGGTCAACTGATCGATAACTCGATAGACAGCATTTTCATTGCCTGGAATCAAAGATGAGGCGAGAATGACCGTGTCGCCCTCGCCCACAGATATCTCATGCTCGCTGTTTGCCATCTTTGATAAAACCGCCATCGGCTCTCCCTGCGAACCAGTACACATGTATACAATCTGGTTCTGTGGAATGCTGGCAGCATCTTTCAAGTCAATAAAAATATCCTTCGGCGCAACAAGATACTCAAGGTCTTCCGCAATCTGCATGTTGCGAACCATCGAGCGACCAACTAGCGCAACTTTACGGTTATGAGCAGCTGCAGCATTGAGCACCTGCTGCACTCTATGGACGTGAGACGAGAACGAGGCAACCACTACCTTGCCAGGAGTTCTGGAAATAACGTCATCGATGACTGGACCGATATCTTTTTCAAGTGGAGTAAAGCCTGGCACGTCAGCATTAGTTGAATCTGACATGAATAGGTCTAAGCCCTCTTCACCAATACGAGCAAAAGCACGAAGGTCAGTTAGTCGATTATCTAGCGGTAACTGATCCATCTTGAAGTCACCGGTATGAAGCACTGAACCTGCTGCAGTTCTTATCACGACTGCTACAGCGTCTGGGATTGAGTGGTTAACGGCAACAAACTCAAGATCATAACCAGAGATAGTCTTTCTATCGCCTTCTCTAACCACATACTGATTTCCGATAATTCTGTGCTCTTTGAGTTTTGCATCTAAGAAAGCCAACGTAAGTTCTGATCCATAGATAGGAATGTCAGCTCTCATTTTCAAAAGATATGGCACACCACCGATGTGATCTTCGTGACCATGGGTGAGCACCATACCGATAATGTCATCTAGTCGGTCGTTTAGGTAATTCAGATCAGGAAGAATTACATCAACTCCAGGTTGATGTTCCTCAGGAAATAAAACTCCGCAGTCAACGATAAGAATTTTCTTATCGATTTCAAAGACAGTCATGTTTCGGCCAATTTCGCCAATTCCACCAAGTGGAATTATGCGCAGCACTCCAGCTTTTAGAGCTGGTGGATTCGGCAGATTATCGAGAATCATAATTACCTTGTTGTGCCAGCCACCTTAGGCAAAGCACCACCAGCTGCAGCATTACGGTCAGGACGGAAGTTCTCAAAGCTAAGACCAGGGACAGTGCCTACCTCGTCGATGTCTGCCTCAATACGGGCAGCTTCTGATTCTTCTGGACCAACAAGAGGCAAACGCACTCTTGGGCTTGAGATAAGCCCCAGCCCATCAAGGATGTATTTAGCAGCAACAGTGCCAGGCACATGCGTCATAGTTGCTCGAACTAACGGCTCAAGAGCATTGTGCACATTCAGCGCAGAATGGAAGTCATTGGCATTTGTTGCGTCAACTAAATCACGATATGCCTTAGGTGCAATGTTGGCTGTAACACCAATCAAACCCGTTGCACCGATTGCAATGTGGCCGAGAACGTTACTGTCATCTCCTGAGAAATAAAGCAGATCAGTTTCATTTAGGACTCTAGAAACCTGAGCAAAGTCACCTTTGGCGTCTTTGATGGCAACCACATTTGGGTGCTTTGCTGCACGAAGAATTGTTTCGAACTGAATCGGAATACCTGTTCTACCTGGAATGTCGTAAAGAATTACTGGCAGATCGGTGGCATCAGCAATCATTCTGAAATGAGTAAGCACACCGGCTTGAGTTGGCTTGTTGTAATAAGGCGTGACAATCATGACTCCGTCAGCACCAGCTGCTTCACTTGCCTTATAAAGCTGGATAGCGTGAGCAGTTTCGTTGGAGCCACCACCGGTAATAATCTTTGCTCGCCCAGCTGATACTGACTTGCCGACTTTCACTAATTGAAGCTTTTCGGCATCGGTAAGAGTTGATGTTTCACCGGTAGTGCCCGTTACAACAACACCATCAGCACCATTGGAAATCACATAGTCAAGGTGCTTTTCAGTTGCATCCCAGTCCACTTCACCTTCAGAGGTCATCGGCGTGACAAGCGCAACCAACACCTGGCCAAAGAGATCTTTATGCTTTTGCGACATGAGTCAAGAGTAGCGGGCTAAGGCGCTACTCGTCCGTTCTGGTTAAAGGCTTCGTATGTATAAGGCATTAGTTCTGCCCAGAATTCTTCCATCTTCTCAGCACACATCTCAATTTCACGCTGTGGGAAAGAGGGGAAATGAGTGCCCTCGCGCTTGGTTCTAAGGCTTAGGAAGTTCATCAATGCTCTTGAATTCATAGTCACATACATCGAGGAGTAGATATTCAGAGGCAAGACGATACGTGCCACTTCCCTTGCCACACCAGCTTCTAGCATTCGCTTGTATGACTCATAGGCATGCTGAGATGTGGTTCTAGATTCTTGCTCAACAAGAGCAATCTGCTCAGCACTTCCAGGCAGGAATTCATAGTGACCAGTCTTACCAACCTGAACCAAGTTACGATCTGGACCCGGCACGTAGAACACAGGGTTTAGTTCCTTGTATCGACCTGACTCTTCGTTATATGAGGCAATGCGGTGACGCATAAACTCACGGAATACAAAGATCGGAGCCTGGACATAGAAAGTCATTGAGTTGTGCTCAAATGGTGAACCGTGACGGTCACGCATCAGGTAATTTATAAGACCTTTGCTGCGCTTCTCATCTTCGCTGGCGTCAGTGTGTGCAGCGGCAGCTTCTAGGGTCTGCTCACCCTGGGTTGAAACTCGGGCTGCGAAGAGCACATCGCTGTCAGAGGCGCTAGAGCGCACCAACTCAACCGTTACATCACTACGAAATATAATCTCAGACATTATTTAAGCCTACCCTTGTGATCTCGCTATTGCTTGACGCATTGCCGACCTTGCTCGTTTTCTATCCCCACAGGCATCATAAATAAGCCCCAGTGCGAACCACTTGCGCCAGTTTGTTTCATCTTCCAATGCCGCATCCTTATATTCCTGAAACTCCTGCAGAGCCTCGGCCTTGTTTGCCCTACCTGAAGGCAAAATACTGAATCGAAACCTTGGCCAGCCGCCCTCAGCTTCCAACTTTGCGCCTAATTTCTCGATTGCCAGCCCAAAGCGCAGTTCTCGATAAATGGTCCAGGCACCAATAAGCGGCAACACCAGAATGCAGAATCCCATGACCTTGGCCACAGCATTTGGTTCCATCAGGAATAGGTAACCCTTTTGCCCCAGCAACACCAAATACATCAGTACCAGTGCAGACATTACAACTGCACCCAATTTTGCAGGTGCCATTTAGATCCCTAAAACCTTATCCAGTCCAACAGTCAAACCCTTGTTTGCTGCTGCATACCTAATTGAATGCAAGATTCCCAATGCATATGCCTGAACGGAACCCACCTCATGAGTGATAGTTAACAGTTCACTTGTCCCACCTAAAACAACTTCTTGTTTAGCTGAAACACCATCTAAACGAAGGCTGTGAATCGGAACACCGCCAACAACTTCTCCCCTGGCTTCCTGACCAACACCTGGAATCAACGGCTGAGTTAGGTTAGCTTCCGCTCTGCTTTCAGCAATCAACTCGGCGGTTCTAATGGCAGTGCCAGAAGGTGAATCAATCTTTCCTGCGTGGTGAGTTTCAATGATCTCAATTGAATCGAAATGCTTAGCGGCGATGGCTGCGAACTTAGAGCCCAAAACCGAGCCAACTGAGAAGTTAGGGACAAACACAACCGCAGAATCTGCATTGAGTTCCGCCCTATCATTTTCTGACCAACCACTGGTGGCGACCAAAATGTTCAACCTATTCTCAATCGCAAAAGCAACAACTTCACGACTCACATCAAGTTTGGTTGCCTCAAAGATGACATCTGCACCAATTGCCATACTTAGTTCACTCTTGGAATCAAGCGCTGAATGAAGTTCAAGATCCTGCGCACCTTTGATTACCTCAAGCGCTAATTTACCCATTCGACCGGTAGCACCGATAACAGAAACCTTTATAGTCATGAGATAAAACCTACCAATCCACTACACAAACTCATCAAAGAGTGAAGCTTTTATTTCTCCAACAGCCACATAAGACTTAGGAGCATCAAACATCAACTTAGCCAATTCCTGAACATCAGCCAACTGAACAGCCGCATAACGAGCCAAGGATTCATCAAGATCAATGAACTCACCATCAGTAAGTTCTGCTCCAGATAGCCTAGACATCCTTGCTTGAGTGCTTTCAAACTTCAAAGCCAAACCACCAGAGATATTTCCCTTAGCTAAATCAAGTTCAGCATCAGTGATTCCATCGGATGCGACTTTACCCAGTTCAGCAAGCATCAGCTTTATTACTTCGGTTGCCTTCTGTGGTGAACAACCTGCATAGAGACCAAATGCGGCAGCGTCGCTATAACCCTGGTTGAAAGAGTAAACAGAGTAAGCAAGACCACGCTTTTCACGAATTTCTTGGAACAAACGAGAACTCATTCCGCCGCCTAGAACAGTGTTCAAAATTGCCATCGCATATCGGCGCCTATCTCCTGCAACAAGACCCTGAGAACCAAGGATGATGTTCGCCTGTGCGATAGGACGATTGATTACCTCAACAGATACCGCAGGCTCGATAACGACAGCACCTTGAGATCGCCAAGGCTTAGGAGTTGCCTTCAGTTGCTTATCCCAGCCAGCAATTTCCAAATTCTCATCAACAATGGCAAGTAGTGCATCGTGGTCAACCCCACCAGATGCAGTAATCACCAAATCAGAAGGACGGTAGTTGTTCTGGTAATGCTGCCAAACTGCATCTCTGCTAACAGCCTTGATGGTTTGAGGTGTCCCACCAATTGGTCGACCTAATTCGTGACCAGCTAGAACAGCCTCAAAGAATTTCTCATGAGCAACATCCTGCGGATCATCGTCATTCATTGCAAGCTCTTCAAGAATCACAGTGCGTTCATTCTCGAATTCAACGGGATCAATCACCGATGAAGTCAGCATGTCTGCAATTACTTGAACAGCAACCGGGATTGCCTTATCTTGGACCCTTGCGTAATAAGAAGTGTGCTCCTTGCCAGTAGAAGCATTGGATGCTCCACCAACAGAGTCAAAGGCAACTGCAATATCCAATGCAGTTCTAGTCTTAGTGCCCTTGAACAACAAGTGTTCTAGGAAGTGGGTAGAACCATGGTGACCATCAACTTCATCACGAGAACCAACTGCAACAGCGAAAGATACCGAAGCACTTTGCGCTCCAGGCATTACTTCCGTTAAGACGCGAACACCGCTTGGGAGAACAGTGCGGCGTACCGTACTGCCTCCCGAAGCGGTGAACTCTAATTCGGGTTGGTCAAGATTGAACTGAACTACGCTCATCTTGGGTTTGGAATCTATTCTTCGTCTGAGCTGTCGTCAGAGGCAACTTCGCCTTCAACAACAGGAGAAAGAGAAAGCTTTCCGCGGTCATCAATCTTGGTAAGTTCTACCTGAATCTTCTGACCAACTGATAGCACGTCTTCAACATTCTCAACACGCTTGCCAGCTAGCTTGCGTAGTTCAGAGATGTGTAGCAATCCATCCTTACCAGGGGTAAGAGAGATGAAAGCACCGAAGGTTGCTAGCTTCACAACAGTTCCAAGGAATCGTTCACCGATCTCTGGAACGTGTGGGTTAGCAATGCCATTGATCATCGCACGAGCAGCTTCTGCAGCTGGGCCATCGGTTGCACCGATGTAAACAGTTCCGTCGTCCTCGATTGAGATATCTGCACCAGTATCTTCTTGGATCTGGTTGATCATCTTGCCCTTAGGGCCAATGACCTCACCGATCTTGTCCACTGGAATCTTCACGGAGATGATTCGTGGAGCGTTAGGCGACATCTCGTCAGGTTCGCTAATCGCCTGAGCCATTAGGTCCAGGATGCTCAAACGTGCATCCTTTGCCTGAGATAGTGCACCTGCGAGAACTGATGATGGAATACCGTCTAGCTTGGTGTCCAGCTGGATTGCTGTGATGAACTCTGAAGTTCCAGCAACCTTGAAGTCCATATCTCCCAATGCATCTTCTGCACCAAGGATGTCTGTCAAAGCAGCGTACTCAGTCTTACCATCAACGGTGTCTGAGATCAGACCCATAGCAATACCTGCAACCGGTGCACGTAGTGGCACACCAGCGTTTAGTAGTGAAAGAGTCGAAGCACAAACAGAACCCATTGAGGTTGAACCGTTTGAACCTAGAGCTTCAGATACCTGACGGATTGCGTATGGGAATTCTTCACGTGAAGGAAGAACTGGAACCAACGCACGCTCAGCTAGAGCACCGTGACCAATCTCGCGACGCTTAGGAGTTCCAACACGACCAACTTCACCAGTTGAATAAGGCGGGAAGTTGTAGTTGTGCATGTATCGCTTAGAGGTGACAGGAGATAGTGAATCAATCTGCTGTTCCATCTTTAGCATGTTCAAGGTAGTGATACCCAAGATCTGAGTCTCTCCGCGCTGGAAGATAGCTGAACCGTGAACGCGAGGGATAACAGCAACTTCACAATCAATCTTGCGAATGTTTGCCTTGCCACGACCATCGATACGGATACCCTCTTTTAGAACACGGGTACGAACAACGTGTTTGGTAACAGACTTGTATGCAGCTGAAACCTGGTTTAGCTGTGCTTCATCTAGAGTCTCTGCAAGCTTTTCCTTAACAGATGCCTTTAGAGCATCGTCAGCGTTCTGACGCTCAGTCTTATCTGCAACCTGGTAGATACGGCCTAGCTCTGCTTCTGCAAGGGCTGCAACAGCTGAGTAAACCTCATCGGTGTATGGAGCAAACAATGGGTAGTCTGCGGTTGGCTTTGCAGCTTCTGCAGCAACAGCCTGCTGAGCTTTAACCAACTGAGCAATGAAAGGCTTTGCAGCTTCTAGACCCTGAGCAACGATGTCTTCGCTAGGAGCAGTTGCGCCTTCGTTCTTGATTAGGTTCCAAGAAACTTCGGTAGCTTCTGCTTCAACCATCATGATTGCAACATCTTCTTTACCGTTTTCGTTGATTACGCGACCGGCAACAACCATGTCGAATACGGCACGCTCTAGCTGTGAGTGCTTAGGGAAAGCAACCCACTGACCATCGATAAGTGCAACACGCACACCACCGATAGGACCTGAGAATGGTAGACCTGCAAGCTGTGTTGACATAGACGCAGCGTTGATAGCTAGTACGTCATACATCTCGTCTGGGTGAATTGCCCAAACAGTAACAACAACCTGGATTTCGTTACGAAGACCATCAGGGAATGATGGACGAAGGGGGCGGTCAATCAAACGACAAGCCAAGATAGCTTCGGTTGATGGACGGCCTTCACGACGGAAGAATGATCCTGGGATACGACCAGCTGCATACATTCTTTCTTCAACGTCAATAGTTAGTGGGAAGAAGTCGAACTGATCTTTAGGGGTCTTGCTTGCTGTTGTTGCTGAGAACAACATGGTTTCCTCGTCGATATAAACTGCAGCTGCACCCTGTGCTTGCTGAGCTAGACGACCGGTTTCGAAACGAATTACACGCTTACCGTGCTTACCGTTGTCGATGATTACTTCTTGTGCTTTGATTTCTGGACCTTCCATGGTCCCTCCTCTTTTTATTCTTAATATGAAAACGCGCCAAACACACATAAACGATTTATGGGTGCGTAGTTAACGCGTTTGATTCAATTCAGCAAATGCCAATTATTTGGCTGCTCTGGCCAACAGTAATAAAACTTGGGTAACGTGCCCCAAGATCCACCACCACTGACCAGCAAACCTGCCGTTTTGAACCTTAGGCCAGTCTACCAGCCAACCCCTGATACGCCTAGAGGCAGAACTACAGGGTTGGCTCTAACCTCTTGTTGCCTTCAGCGAAACTCTTTGAAGGCAAAGCCATGAAAATGATGCTGCTAATCAAACTGAAAACTAGTGCAAGTAGTAGCCCAACCCCGACCAGTGTGAAAGCTAAGTAGAACCTGGAATCAGCAATTACCTGGTTGATTAGCTCAGTTGAAGGGAAATTCGGGTCATTTAGCTGTGCTGAGGTGGTGATGTATCCAAAGTTATACAAATTGAAGGCGATAATCCCCAGTCCAACAAAGAAAAAGATCAAACCTGGTACCGGACTGAGTAACCAAACCCAAGACTTACCTGCATCGCGCAATCTTCTAACCGAAACTGTCAGATTCGGCAGGAAAGTAGCCAGTGAAAGCAAAGTCCCGATGACCCCAATGCCAGTCAACTTATCGAGAGCACTGGCTGTGATACTCGCTAAAACAGTAAATAGGACCCAGTACCAGTACTCAGAACGCTTAGCAACACCTCTAAAATTGGTGAAGTTTCTAAAACCTGCTGATATCGCGCCTACAAAATCCATGTTCAACTCTCTCTTGCTTCCTAAAACCAGTTTAAGACCCTAAAAGAAAAGCCGCTCCGAAGAGCGGCTTTTCCTGTGAAAACTTAGCGACGAAGGCCTAAACGCTCAATAAGCGCACGGTAACGGTCGATCTCGACATTCTGCAAGTAACCAAGCAGACGACGACGTTGACCAACTAGAAGCAGTAGACCACGACGTGAGTGGTGGTCGTGCTTGTGATCCTTTAGGTGCTCAGTTAGCTCTTTGATGCGTTCGGTTAGAACTGCAATCTGAACCTCAGGAGAACCGGTGTCACCTTCGTGGGTTGCGAATTCTTTGATAATTGCTGTCTTCTTTGATGCGTCCAGTGCCATTGGGTTCCTTTCGAGGCTCGCTGCGCGGCGCAATAAACCTTGTGAATATTGCTCTGTAGATCCGCGGCCGATACACGGCAACCTGTCTATCTTAGCCCAGAACAGGCTGTGATTGCTAGCCCAGGATTATCCTGATCTTGTCTAAATCAGCATTAATAGAAACAATGAGCTCCTCAACACCAGCAAATTTCAAAGCAGGCCTGATGAAGTCAACATATTCAATGTTTACTATCTGGAAGTAAAGGTCTAGGTCTTTGCGATCAAGCACGTGGACTTCCAGAAGTCTAGGAACCTCAGTGATCGTCTCGTTGGTGCCAATGGACAGTGCTGCGGGATACCTTTCCCCATGGGCATCATGCAGCCAGCCCGCATAAACACCATCCTTAGGTAAGAAACCTTCAGCCTGTCTAGAAATATTTGCGGTTGGGAAGCCAAGCTCCCTACCAATCTTTAGACCGTGTTCAACCTCTCCCCTGGTTGAATGCAATCTTCCAAGCAACGTAGCGGCTTCTTTTACCTGTCCCTGAGAAAGCAATTCACGAATCAGAGTAGTTGAGACCCTCCTGCCATCAACTTCGACACTTTCAACAACCTTGACCAGGAAACCTAGTTCAGCACCTAATTCACGCAGAGTTTCAATGTCCCCGCTTTGCCCAGCTCCAAATCTGAAGTCCGAACCAACCACAACCGCCCTAGCGGAGAGACCATTGACCAAGACCTCTTCAACAAATTGTTTAGCGCTGAGCTGAGCAAGCGCCTCATCGAAAGGAAGAGTTATAACAACTTCAATTCCAGCTTCTTCCAACAACTCATTCTTTTGAGTTGGGCCAATCAGTGGAGCAACTTCACCAGCTGGATTCAAAACAGCCCCAGGATGCCTATCAAAAGTAATCACTGCAGGAACTAACAAGTGATCTTCAGCCAAGGAGAGAGTTTCAGCCAGTAGTGCCTGATGGCCTAAATGAATGCCATCGAATTTGCCAATTG
>Ga0209084_1000077_pt1 | contig 95662 bp, 100 predicted proteins | sample C_130820_MF_Meta_FD_187309 | JGI IMG/M metagenome (GOLD analysis project Ga0209084, IMG submission 187309) | Freshwater microbial communities from Lake Croche, Canada to study carbon cycling - C_130820_MF_MetaG (SPAdes) (version 2) | ecosystem: Environmental > Aquatic > Freshwater > Lake... | reverse complement strand
ACCCGAGCAGCGCTGTCTTGAGTGCATTAACACGCCGCCGTCTTTTGACTTGAGTTTTTGTCTCGCGCCCTACGCTGGCCAATTGAAAACTGTAGTACAGCAGTTGAAATATCAGCGGCGGCTCGCATATGCTACTGGCTTAGCCCACCTCTGGAATCGGTTGATGTCTAAACATGTAGCGCAGTTGCCCCCAGCTTATCTTTTACCCGTTCCCCTGAGCCGTCAAAAACTCGCTGAGCGGGGCTTTAACCAATGCTGGGAAATTGTCAAACATTTAACCTTACCAAAACACCTCAAAGCATTACCTAATGTCCTACGGCGACGCCATTCCAAGGTTAAGCAAATCTCTGCTGGCCGGCTAGAGCGTCAACAAGCCTTAAGTGGCTTATTTTATTTTGAACCCCGTCATGCAGCGCTTTTAGCGCAGCAAGCGGTTATTGTGTTTGATGATGTCATGACCACGGGCTCAACCTTGAATGCAATTGCAAGAGTACTAAAAGATCATGGCGTATATCATGTTCGCAACTGGGTTTTATTACGCACGCCGAGGCAATTGACTGATGTTTAATATAGTGCTCTTTGAGCCAGAAATTCCCCCCAATACGGGCAACATCATTCGACTGTGTGCTAATACTGGCGCGCAGCTACATCTCATTGAGCCGCTCGGTTTCCCCCTTGAGGATGCCAAGTTGAGACGTGCTGGGCTTGATTATCATGAGTACGCAAGCATCGCTGTTTATCCCAACTGGGCCGACTTCCTAGGCAAGCATAACTCCCCACTGCAGCGCCTCTTTTTATTGTCTACGAAAAGTCAGCGTAACTTTTATGAGGCGCAACTTCTACCAAATGACTATTTTGTTTTTGGCTCTGAAACCAAAGGGGTAAGTGCCGATGTTAGAGCTTCCGTACCACTCGACAATCAAGTTCGCTTACCCATGCTAGCAAATAGTCGCAGTCTTAATCTTTCGAACTCAGTAGCTATTGTGGTTTATGAAGCATGGCGCCAAAACCAGTTTAAGCACAGCATCTAAAGCTTAATGTTCCGGCTTAGCATGACGTCCCATCAAGCCTTGTAGCGCAACTGCCAAAGATTGTTCCCCTTGCAAGACTGCACTCACATTATTCGTGATGGGCATGTCAACTTTTAAGCGTGCAGCCAAGCTCACAATCGCTGATGCACATAAAACCCCTTCAGCCACGTGCCCAAGCTCAGCCAAAATAGTGGGTAAAGACTTCCCTTCAGCCAACAATAAACCGACGCGCCGATTACGGGATAAATCACCTGTTGCAGTCAAAATTAAATCGCCCATGCCAGTTAGACCCATACAGGTTTCGGGCTGACCTCCTGCTGCCTTTACTAAACGCATCATTTCGGCTAAGCCACGAGTTAATAGGGCCGCACGCGCATTTAGTCCTAAACCAAGGCCATCGCCAATTCCAGCAGCAATCGCAATGACATTTTTTACTGCGCCGCCAAGTTCAACCCCAATTAAATCTTCGCTAGCATAAATTCGCACGTTGTCGTGATGAAATGCATTCTGCACACTAGTGCATAAGCTATTTGAAGCGCTGGCAATCGTTAGGGCGCACGGCAGACCAAGCGCCATTTCACCTGCAAAGCTGGGTCCCGTCAACGAGCCATAAGTATGCGGAATATTCCGCCCATGGGCTTGCAATTCACGTGCGACCAATTGATGGGGTAGCAAGGTTGTTTTAGGTTCAAGCCCCTTGCATAACCACACAATCTGTAAAGGGCAAGTTGCTATTTCTGCTATCCGCCGCACTGATGCAGCGAGCCCACTGATGGGCGTGGCAATCACCACTAAATCCTCTGCATTCAGCCGCCGAATCGCCTGTTCAAAATTATCACTAATTTCAACTGCGCTGGACAAAGCAATGCCAGGTAGATGCGAAAGGTTTTCTTTATGCTGCCGAAGTACCTGTGCTTGGGAAGTGCTTCTGGTCCACAAACAAACTGCATGATCCGGCAAGTGTCGTGCAGCTTGCACCGCGATAGCCGTTCCCCAGGCGCCTGCTCCAATGACAGTTAGCTTCATGAGCTTAACGTGTACGTGAATTAGTTAGGGAGAATAATTTTGCTCTTTTCAGCATCCGCATTACTCTCAGCGGCGCCTTTAGCCCCTGCGCTTGCTTGGGCTAAACGTTGCTCGTACATGGCATGAAAATTGATTTCTGCCAAATGAATTGCTTGAAACCCGGCACGAGTTACGATATCGGCAATATTGGAACGTAAATAGGGATACAAAATCGTCGGGCAAGCAATTGCTAACATCGGCTCAACTTGCTCCGGGGGGATATTTTTAAACTCAAAAATACCTGCTTGTTTTGCTTCAATTAAAAATAGTGTCTTACCTTCTACGCGCGCCGTAATCGTGCCCGATAACATCACCTCAAATAACTCATCACTTAAAGGTGCGATGCCGATATCAACCTCGACCTGCATTTGGGGTTCAGCCTGTACCAACAAAATTGCTGGGGTGTTTGGCTGCTCAAGCGAAAGGTCTTTTAAATAGATGCGCTGAATTTGAAAAGAAGGTTCAGTCGAATTTTGTTCGCTCATATTATGTATTCCGTTCGTTTAGTTATTTCAATAAGCCATCGAGTTCGCCAGCTCGATCGAGAGCCACCAAATCATCGTACCCGCCTACATGACGCTCGCCAATAAAAATTTGGGGCACTGTACGGCGACCCGTACGTGACATCATTTCATCACGTTGCGTGGCGTCAACATCAATTAAAATTTTCTGCAAGTGATTCACCCCTTTTTTTTGTAACAACTTTTCAGCCATTACGCAATATGGGCAAACTTGGGTGCTGTACATCATCACTGGTGTCATTGGCTTTACCTTAAATGCTTACTTTACTAAAGGTAAGTTAGCCGTTTGCCAGGCCTTTAATCCACCATCGAGCATACCAACTTCAGCAAAGCCCATTTTTCTGAGTTGCTGAGCAGCTTTACGCGACTCAGTACCGCTTTGACAAACCAAAATAAGGGGTAATTTACGATCTAATTTCAAGCGTTCGAGATCACTTGATAACTTGCTAAAGGGGAGGTTTTTGGCATTCGGCAGGTGCCCTGCCTGAAACTCACTTGCTGCCCTTAAATCGAGCACGGACGCCTTACGACGATTAATCCAAGTAGTGGCTTCAGCCACAGAAAGCCCTGCCCCACTAATTAGTGTCGAAAGAGTGGGCATAAATAACGCCAAGCCTGCAGCCGCCATCACGCCGATAAGTGCTAAATTGTCGGTTTGCATTAAAAAGTTCATCCTCTGATTATAGAATGCCTCTATGAAACAACTTGTCCTTATCCGCCACGGTGAATCTGCTTGGAACCTGGAAAACCGTTTTACGGGCTGGATGGATGTTGACCTTACCCCCAATGGCAGCGCCCAAGCACTGGCTGCTGGTGATGCCCTGAAGCAGGCAGGCTATGAGTTTGACATTGCCTATACCTCAGTTTTACGCCGTGCCATTCGTACTTTATGGCACGTACAAGATGCCATGGACCTGATGTGGCTTCCCACAGTACATAGCTGGCGGCTCAATGAGCGCCATTATGGGGCGCTTACTGGTCTTAATAAAGCAGAAACCGCAACCCAATATGGGGCCGAGCAAGTCCATATTTGGCGTCGCTCCTTTGCTATTCGACCGCCTTTATTAGCCTTAGAAGATGAACGTAGCTCGCACTTAGATATACGCTATCGAAAGCTCGATCCCAACGATATTCCCCGTGGCGAGTGCCTGCAAGACACCATAGCGCGGGTCTTGCCTTTATGGCATGAATCGATTGCGCCGGCCTTGAAGTTGGGAAAGCGGGTTTTGCTGGTAGCTCATGGAAATAGCATTCGGGCCTTAATGAAGCACCTTGATAACATCTCTGCCGAAGACATCATGCAGCTCAATATCCCCAATGGCAAGCCGATTGTTTATGAGCTCGACGATGACTTGCAGCCACTACAGCATTTTTATATAGAGTAGAGCAAAATGGATGCTGTATTTCTATTGCATGCCTCTATCTAGTCCTCTTTACTAATTCAAACTATGCGCCGTTTATTTAAAAATCTTGCTCTTATTCTCATTGGGTTAATTGCTGGTATTGCTGCGACTATTCAGCTGTCAGCAACAGCCCAACAAAATACTGCTTTACCCCTAGATGAATTACGCACCCTCTCTAATGTATTTGCCCAAATTAAACGGGAGTATGTCGAGCCAATTGAAGATAAACAGCTCTTAACTGATGCTGTAAAAGGTATGGTTAGTAGTCTTGATCCCCATTCTTCCTATTTAGATAAAAAAGATTTTTCAGAAATGCAAGAGCAAACTACTGGCAAGTTTGCTGGCCTTGGTATTGAAATCACTTCAGAAGATGGCTTAGTTAAAGTACTTAATCCAATTGAAGATAGTCCTGCAGCTCGGGCAGGCCTACAAGCGGGTGATCTCATTACCCGCCTAGATGACAAACCCGTGCGTGGTATGACCTTAGATAAAGCCGTACGCACCATGCGTGGTGAGCCTGGCACCAAAATTACCTTAACGGTATTTCGGAAAAGTGAAGACCGCACTTTTCCTGTCACTATTACCCGCGCAGAAATTAAGGTGCAGTCGGTCAAAGCAAAAATTTTGGATAACGATATTGCCTGGGTTCGAGTCACTAGTTTTCAAGAGCGTACTGTTCCCGATTTAGCCAAACGATTAACCGAAATTAGTATTCAAGACCCTAAATTAAAAGGTTTGGTACTTGACTTACGCAATAACGGCGGCGGCCTATTACAGGGGGCTGTAGGCGTTGCGGCAGCTTTTTTGCCAGCGGGTACAGTCATAGTTTCTACCAAAGGTCAGGCAGCCGATTCAAAACAAGTCTTTAATGCCACCCCTGAAACCTATAAGCTCAGCGAAAGCGCTGACCCACTTGCTTCGGTACCGGCTATCTTCAAAAAAATACCGATGGTGGTATTGGTTAATGCGTATTCAGCATCCGCCTCAGAAATTGTGGCGGGCGCTTTACAAGATTACAAACGGGCAACGATTATTGGTAAGACTAGTTTTGGTAAAGGATCAGTACAAACAGTCCGCCCCCTCAGTAATGACTCGGCTTTAAAAATAACTACCGCCTATTACTACACTCCGAATGGGCGCTCTATTCAGGGATTTGGTATTAAGCCTGATATTCCCGTTGATCAAAATAAGGATGGTGATCCTGATGATGTTTTGATTACCCGTGAAGTGGATAGTGAAAAACATTTACGTAACAAACAATCGTCTGAGGATGCTTTAATCAAAGACCGCGAAAAACGTCGCCTGGAAGAAATGCAGCGCATCGAAGAAAAGAATGCCACTAAAACGCCTGCGGAACGTGATAAAGATAAAGCAAAAAAACCCACTGAATTAGGTGGTAGTGACGATTTTATGTTGCAGCAGGCCGTCGCTTTTCTTAACGGTAAAGCCGTGATTCGTTCCTCCTCCAAGCTCGAGTAGATCCTCATTCGATTAGCATGAACGACGAGCAGTTACTGCGTTATTCGCGCCACCTTCTGTTAGAAGAAATTGATATTGAGGGTCAAGAAAAGCTGCTAGCAGCTCATGTACTGGTGATTGGAGCAGGTGGCCTAGGCTCTGCTGCTGCCCCTTATTTAGTCGCTGCTGGTATAGGCCGTGTTTCCTTGGTTGACCCAGATACCGTTGAACTAAGCAATCTTCAGCGCCAAGTAATGCATGCCCAAGATCAAATTGGTAAGTTGAAGGTTGCTTCTGGCAAAGCATTTTTAACCCGTCTGAACAGCGACACGGTTATCGAGACCTACGCTGAAAAGGCAACCCCATCTTGGTTGGCGCGAATACTGCCAGAGGTTGATCTGGTTCTAGATTGCACTGATCAATTTAGTACGCGCCAACAAATTAATAAAGCCTGTTTTGAACATCAAGTGCCCTTAGTTTCTGGCTCTGCTTTAGGCTTTGATGCGCAAGTTAGCGTCTTTGATTTTAACAATCCGCACTCGCCTTGCTATGCTTGTATTTTTCCCCCGGATAGCAATCCAAGCGAAACGAACTGCGCGAGCATGGGTGTATTTTCCCCACTGGTTGGAATTATTGGTAGCCTGCAAGCCGCCCAAGCACTACAACTATTAATCGGCTTTGGTCAGCCATTAGTTGGCCGCTTACTGCTGTGGAATGCCTTGAATACCCGCATTGATGAAGTACAAGTAAGCAAAAATACATCTTGCCCAGTGTGTCATGCTTAATTCAATTTAGGCAAAACCATTTTTATGCTGCCATGAGCTGGGCCATGGCAAGTGCTTGTTCATCTGTCTCTAAAGCTTCTAAAACCGACGCTAGATGGGCCTTCAACTTGCTAACATTAGCATGCAAAATTTCCCGCTTCACCAACAATAGTTGACTAAAATGCATTGAAAAATCGGTTAGGCCCATAGCGAGTAAAAGCTTGGTTAGTTCGGGGTCACCCGCCATCTCACCGCAAACTGAAACTGGAATTTTGGCCAATTGTGCCTGCTTAATGATGTGGGTTAACAAGTACAGCACCGCTGGATGTAAATGATCATAGAGGTGGGCAACCGCATGATCTGCCCGATCAATGGCAAGGGTGTATTGAATTAAATCGTTCGTGCCAATGGAAATAAAATCAAAATAGCGAATAAATAATGGCAAAGCTAAGGCCGCCGCAGGAATTTCAATCATGGCGCCCACTCGGATCTGGAGATCAAAGATTTGGCCACGCGCGATAAGCTGTTGTTTAGCCTTTTCTATTAAACGAAAAGTCTCATGAATTTCTTTTGCATGCGCCAACATCGGGATCATGATTTGTACTTGTCCATGCGCCGAGGCGCGCAAAATAGCGCGTAATTGCTCTAAAAAAATTTCTGGTTCCGCCAATGACCAGCGAATTGCCCTCAACCCAAGTGGGGACGTCCCTGTTTGCAATAAGTCATTGCTATCGCCAAGGGGCTTATCTGCCCCAATATCGATAGTGCGAATATTTACCGGTAAACCATGCATTAAATCGACTACGCGACGGTACTCTTGATACTGATGCTCCTCGTCCGGTAGGATTTGATTGTGATCCATAAATAGAAATTCAGAACGAAATAAGCCAATACCGATAGCACCTAATTCAATGGCACGAATTGCATCCTCTGGTAATTCTGTATTGGCAAATAATTTAATTGGGACGCCATCTTCGGTAACTGTTCGTGAAAACTTTAAAGCTTGTAATGCTTGGCTATTTTCGATCGCCTTTGCTTGCAGGGCACGATACTCAATTAAGAGACTTTCATCTGGGGCTACAACCACGAGCCCGCGCTCACCATCAATAATGAGCCAATCTCCATGGCGAATCATTTCACTCGCGTGTCGTACACCCAAGACGGCCGGAATTTCAAGACTGCGCGCCACAATCGATGTATGTGAAGTCTTGCCACCCAGATCGGTAACGAACCCCAGAAAACGGGTATTTTTAAAACGCAACATATCGTGCGGTGCTATATCGTGCGCTACGATAATGGCATCACTAAAAACATTTTCTGGCGCTAAAACATCTTGGACTTCTTGTTGCTGCTCACTCAAAGCCTTTAAAACCCGTTCTACTACCTGTCGAATATCATGGGCACGCTCTTTTAAATATTGATCTTCCATTTCAGAAAACTGTTTGAGCAAATCATTTAATTCACTCGTGAGCGCCCAAGCCGCATTTAATCCTTGGGTACGGATTAGTTGCAGTGGCTTTTCAACTAAAGCAGGATCTGTCAGGATCATGGCGTGGACATCAATGAAGGCAGCCATTTCTTGCGGCGCATCTTTAGGTAGACCCGCGCGCAATTCCTGCAACTCACAGCGAACTTGATCGAAAGCTAAAAGGAGTTTCTTTGCTTCCGCCTCTTCGCTACCGGAATCAATTAAATGGTGGCTTACCTCTAAGGCGGCGCGTGAAATGAGTACTGCTTGCCCAATCGCAATTCCCTTCGAGGCTGGAATACCATGCAAGGCAAAGGTCACTTATTCGCCCTCCCCAAACCGATTGTTAATTAACTCTTGAAGTGCTAGTAGTGCTTCGTCAGCCTGTTCGCCAACGGTTTCCAAAGTAACCGTACTACCTATTCCAGCAGCTAACATCATCACGCCCATAATACTTTTTGCGTTGACTTGTCGACCATCCCGTGCCAAGTAAACTTCGCAAGGAAATTCACCCGCTAATTGCGATAACTTAGCCGAAGCGCGCGCATGCAATCCTAATTTATTAATAATTTTAATTTCGATGCTTGGCATTACCTATCCTCAGAGGTAGTGTTAAGAAAATTGGTATTTACGCCAATGCGTAAAATGCCATTTTGGCCACCCTGTAAGGTTTTTTTAGCTAATTCCTCTAAGTCTTCTTGTCGATAAGAGACTGCACGCATGAGCATCGGTAAATTTAATCCGGTTAAAACAATGATCGGAGAAAATGGCTTACCAGCCAACTGGATTTGACCTATCAAACGTGACGCGACATTCGCGGGTGTTGCACCCATAACATCGGTTAATACCAAAATACCATTACCCATATCTACTGCTTTTGCTGCTGCGAGTACCCTGTCGAAGCTGACTTTGGCATCCTCGTATGGTGGAATATCAACGGCCTGAATTTTTTCTGGGAGCGAACCAAAGGTTTGCTCTGCAAATCCCAGCATAGCTGAGGCTAAAGGGGTATGGGCAACAATGACAATTCCGGGCATAAAACTCCAAAGTTCGCTTAAGTTAATTCTTTCTCTAATGCCTGTAACCAAAACTGAGCAACGTCAAGGCCAGTTTGTTCCGTAATTTCGACAAAGCAAGTAGGGCTAGTAACATTAATTTCAGTCAGATACCCCCCAATTAAGTCTAGGCCCACTAAAAAAAGGCCTCTTTCCCATAGTATCGGCGCCAAATACTCAGCCACCGCTTTCTCTTGATCGCTCAATAGCATCGCTACACCTTTGCCGCCAGCGGCGAGGTTTCCTCTTATTTCGGTACCCTGCGGAATGCGGGCTAAGGCATATGGCACCACCTGACCCGCGATCAATAAAACCCGTTTATCGCCGGCACTAATCTGCGGTAAAAACTGTTGCGCCATCAGCGTACGATGACCATTTTCGCCTAAGGTTTCAACAATGCTCGCTAAATTTAAGCCATCTGGACCAACCCTAAAAACGCCTCTACCGCCCATGCCATCTAAAGGCTTAAGCACGATATCGTGATGTTCAGCATGAAATGCAGAAATTGCGGCAAGTTCACGCGTAACTAAAGTAGGCGGAATGAAAGAAGCAAACTCGGTAATAGAAAGTTTTTCGGATTGATTGCGTAATGCACTAGGCTCATTGAATACCCGCGCACCTTGACGCATTGCTGCTGATAGTATCCAGGTCGCATTCAAATATTCGACATTAAATGGCGGATCTTGACGCATGAGAACCGCAGTAAAACGATCTAAGGTACACACCTCGCTAATACCTAGCTTATACCAAGAAGTACTAGTAGGCTGAAGTGAAATTGTGCAACAGTCGGCAAATGCAAATCCGGCTTGCCAAAATAACTGCCGACTTTCGGTATACCAAAGTCGATGACCGGCAGCTTGCGCAGCACGCATCATTGCTACAGTAGAATCTTTTTGCAACTTTAATGAATCTAATGGATCGCCAATGAATAAAAAATCCATTATTTACTGCGCCTCGGCGTTAGGATCTGTTCTCTCTAACTCTAATGAAGCCGCTAATAAAGCTAGGCGCGCTACAACCCCATACAAGTAAAAACGGTTAGGGGCAGCGCTCCCAGGCTTAGCATTGCGATCGGGCATCGCATTTTGTTCGAATGCCAAAGGTACAAAATGCATGCCTGGGGCGTTTAAATTTTCATCGGGACCACGATCGGTGTGGACGCGATAAAAACCGCCAATCACATAACGATCGATCATATAAACAACCGGCTCAGCCACTGCTTCATTGACTTTTTCAAAAGTATAAACACCCTCTTGAATTAATACATCGTGTACCTCAAGGCCATCCTTAACGATACTCATTTTATTGCGTTCACGGCGATTTAAATTGCCTAGTTCACTGGCATTACGGACCACCATGACACCCATACCGTAGGTACCCGCATCTGCCTTAACGACGACATAGGGCTTATCTTTAATGCCGTATTCCCGATATTTTTTAGCAATCTTTTTTAAAATGACATCCACTTTTGTTTGTAACTGATCTAATCCTTGTTGCTCATGAAAATCAACGTCTGAGCAATAATCAAAATACGGATTAATCATCCAAGGATCAATATTAATTAATTTTGCGAACCTTTTCGCCACTTCATCGTAGGCCAAAAAATGCTTGGATTTACGGCGGACTTGCCATCCCGCATGCAAACCGGGTAAAAGATATTGTTCGTTAATTTTTTCTAAGATGGGTGGAATACCAGCGGATAAATCATTATTTAATAAAATTGAGCAAGGATCAAAATCCTTTAGGCCCAGCCGCTGTTTTTTTAAACCCAAGCGTAATAAAGGCTCTAGCAATAAACGATTGCCTTCAGGCAATTCAATCCAAGTCGGCTTTTTAATCTCGTCCGACAAGCTACCTAAACGTACATTCAAACCCGCTTGCCGCAAGATAGAAGATAAACGGGCAATATTTTGTAAATAAAACGTATTACGGGTATGGCGCTCAGGAATAAGTAATAAATTTTTTGCCTCAGGACATATTTTTTCAATGGCTGCCATGGCTGCTTGTACAGCCAAAGGCAACATTTCTGGCGAAAGGTTATTAAAACCGCCAGGAAATAAATTCGTATCTACTGGGGCTAATTTAAAGCCTGAATTACGGAGGTCGACTGAACAGTAAAAAGGCGGGGTATGCTCCTGCCATTCGAGTCGAAACCAGCGCTCAATAGTCGGGGTGGCTTCGAGTACTTTCGACTCAAGCTCAAGTAAGGGGCCGCTTAAAGCGGTAATCAGATGTGGAACCATCTTGCCATTGTAAGTTTTTTATGCGTAAGCTCAATTTTTCAGCTATTTTGGCAATAAAAAAACGCAGGATCGTGAGATCCTGCGCTAGAAACCAGGCAGAAATGCTGCCTAGTGAGGGGTAAGTCAATTAAATTTCGTACGCTTCTTCACTGTGGGAGCTAATGTCTAGACCTTCACGCTCTTCTTCCTCGGTAACTCGCAAGCCAATAATGATGTCAACGAGCTTGAAGGCAATGAAAGAGACGACACCAGACCAAATCAAGGTAGTAATGACGCCCTGACTTTGAATCCAAAGCTGACTCATGATTGAGTACTCTGGGGCGACGGCATTTGTGACGTAATCATAGATGCCTGTACCGCCCAATGAAGGGGCTGCAAATACGCCGGTTAGTAAGGCGCCTAATATACCGCCGACACCATGAATGCCAAAGACATCCAAGCTATCGTCTGAGCCCAACATTTTCTTCAGACCAGAAACACCCCATAAACAAATAATGCCAGCCAACGCGCCAATAATCAGCGCGCCCATTGGACCAACAAAACCTGCGGCTGGTGTAATGGCTACTAAACCAGCCACACAACCTGAAGCAGCGCCAAGCATCGATGGCTTACCCTTGGTAATCCACTCAGCTAATGACCAGCCAATTACTGCAGCTGCAGTAGCGAGATAGGTATTCACAAACGCTAAGGCGGCGCTACCGTTTGCTTCTAGTGCAGAGCCTGCATTAAAGCCAAACCAGCCAAACCACAAGAGCGATGCACCTGTCATGACATACACTAAGTTATGTGGCTTCATTGCTTCTTTGCCGTAACCTAGACGCTTACCAATCACGTAGGAACCTACTAAACCTGCAATCGCTGCATTGATGTGGACAACAGTTCCGCCTGCGAAATCAAGAATCCCTTTTTGCCAGAGCCAACCTGCTTTCGCAGTAATCGCATCAAGCGAGGCAGCATCTTTGATCTCATCAGGACCAGGCCAAAACCAGACCATGTGCGCAATCGGTAAATAGCTAAACGTAAACCAGAGAATCATGAACAGGAGAATCGCCGAAAATTTAGCGCGCTCAGCAAATGAACCAATAATTAAACAACAGGTGATTGTTGCAAAAACTGCTTGAAATGCCATAAAGACATATTCCGGAATCACAATACCTTTACTAAATGTTGCCGCATTGGAATCAGGTGTCATACCAGCCAAGAACAAGCGATCCATACCGCCAAAAAATGCGCCGCCTTCAGTGAAAGCAATGCTATAGCCATAAATTGCCCATAGCACCGTAATCACCGAAAAGATCACCATACACTGCATTAAGATTGACAACACATTCTTACTGCGCGTTAAGCCACCATAAAAGAGCGCCAAGCCTGGCACCGTCATCAATAGCACCAATGCTGTGGATACCATCATCCAAGCGGTATCACCCTTGTTAGGGGTTGGTGCTGGAGCTGCGGCAGCCGGTGCAGCAGGGGTTGCAGCTGCTGCAGGAGCGGTTACAGCAGGTTTAGCTTCTTCAGCAGCATAAACCACTGATGTCCCTACCATACCAGTAAAGCCAATCGCCGTCGCTATCGCGCCGCCAGCGACAATTCGTTTTATCCAAGTTAACATTTTGAACCTCTCTTTAAAGTGCGGCCGCGCCGGTTTCACCGGTGCGAATGCGAATAACGTGTTCAATTGAAGAGACAAAAATTTTGCCATCGCCAATTTTTCCGGTGCGCGCTGATTTTTCAATTGCTTCGATTGCTCGTTCTAAAATACCGTCTTCTACCGCAGCCTCTATTTTTACCTTAGGCAAAAAATCAACTACGTATTCAGCGCCTCGGTATAACTCGGTATGGCCTTTTTGACGTCCAAAACCTTTTACTTCGGTGACAGTAATACCAGAAATTCCAACTTCTGATAGCGCTTCTCGCACTTCGTCAAGCTTGAAAGGCTTGATAATTGCTGTGATGAGTTTCATGCGTTTCTCCGTTATTGGAAATTAGAAAACTTTGGTTAAAGTAACAAGACCTTGTGAGCCGCCAAGATTTTTCCCAGTTGGACTTTGATAGGCATATGTACTTCCTGCCTGCGCTGCATTTGTACCAATATAGGCCGCTGAAATACCTAAACCACCCCCTAAATCTTTAGATAAGCCAATTTTCCAGTCGGTATAACTTACGGTAGGCTGCGTTGATGATGTTTTTTGGCCAGCAATATATTGATAGCCGACGTGTGCATTGACGACTAGGCCCCACAAGCCTGTATCGTAATTGGCCGTTAAGTCAGGGTAATAAGAGCCCGAGCTATTTGCAAAGCCGAAAATGTTAGTAACTGAGTAATTAAACTTTACAAAACCACTGACTGGGCCAAATGTATAGTTTTGGGCGGCGTAAATTTCTGTGGTATTTGGATTCGTAAACGAAGATGGATAATTAGTAGTTGGGTAATAGTATTGGAGTACGCCAATATCTGACATAAAACCTTCGCCTATCAATTCCTTTTTAAAGCCGGCATAAAAATCCATCTCGATTGGTGCAGAAACGTTTTTACTATTGCCCACAGCAAGGCTTGATGAATTTGCGCCAGTACCGCCGTTAGATGCGGCATCTGAAATCCAAGTAATCGATGAGTTCCAGTTACCAATATAGAAACCACTCGAATGCGCATAATCAAAACCACCTTGTATGGCAGGATTAAAGTTTGTTTGCGTAATACCCCGATAGATATAGTTATTGGCTACGGTAACGTTGGCAGTAATAGGGCTTGTGTCAGGGCCACTGACTGCGCCAGCTGGTTCTGCGGGCAATGGATTTGGGTTTGGTGAGGCTGCATTTTGGGCGAATGCATTTGTAGTTAAAAGCCCTACAACTGCAACAGCGACAGCTGATTTATGGAAAGTTTTCATTCAAACTCCTTGTTTAGATTAAAAATTTAAAAAATTTGCACCTTTATTGAAGCAATGATCACCTTGTGGGACACGCTGTTTCTGTCGCTTTTCCCCATGCTTGGGCACGTGCCCTAAAATGAGCGGTACTTTTGCACTACTTTGGTGCAAAATGGCTTCAAAATGCCATTGAGGCATTAGGGAAATTAATTGGACTTAAAATAAACTTTGTTCATTTAGCTATTCACCTCCTCAAATCGGTCTTTTAATGCAAAAACCCAACGAAATTCTGGAACAAATGCAGCGTGTTGCAACTGAAATGCAAAATAAAGTAGGCGAGGCGATTCGTAACTCGCCAGCCAAAGATTTAGAAAAAAATGTACGCACGATGATGACGCAAGGTTTTCAAAAATTAGACTTAGTCACGCGTGATGAATTTGACTTGCAAGCTAAAGTACTTGCTAAAACCCGTGAGAAACTCACAGCACTAGAAGCCAAAGTAGCTGAAATAGAAAAGCTGCGCTCGTAATTGCCGCTTGCAGTTATTTTTAGTCGGGGCCTTAGTGTTCTCGATGCTCCTCAGGTGCGCGTTGAAGTTCACCTTACCAATGGCTTGCCTTCCTTTACCATCGTTGGCTTAGCCGATACAGGCGTTCGAGAAAGTAAAGATCGGGTGCGGGCCGCGATCATCCAAAGTGGCTATGAATTTCCCAACCGACGCATTACTGTTAATTTAGCGCCGGCCGATTTACCAAAATATTCTGGACGTTTTGACCTAGCTATAGCGCTAGGAATTTTGGCTGCTAGTGCGCAACTGCCTTGCAATCAATTAGATCAATATGAATTTGCTGGCGAACTTTCTTTGTCCGGTGAATTGCGACCCTTTAGTGGCTGCTTGGCAATTGCTATGGCAATGCGTAAAGAAAAATCTTTACGTCGCTTTATTATTCCGCAAGAAAATTGCAGTGTCACTAGCATCATTCCTGATCTGAGTGTTTTGGGGGCCAATAGTTTAGCGCAGGTTTGCGATTTTCTGTGTGGCCGAATTCAGCTTGAAAAACTAAGCAACCATGCCAAGAAACTGACGGCTGATTTAAAGGAGACAAGCGCTCACGATATCGCCCATATTCAAGGACAGTTGATCGCTAAACGTGGCCTTGAAATTGCTGCCGCGGGCTTTCATTCGCTCTTGTTGGCAGGTCCTCCAGGTTGCGGAAAATCGATGTTAGCCAAATGCTTGCCGCAATTACTACCGAAATTAACACTCGATGAAGCCCTCGAGGTTGCTGCCCTGCATAGCCTAAAAGGGGCGCGTCATCATAGTGCTCTAGCAACAGCGGATTTATCGCGCTTACGCCCCTGGCAACATCCTCACCATAGCATTACCACTGCAGCCCTCGTGGGCGGCGGAGCGCACCCATTGCCAGGCGCAATTACCTTGGCTCACCAAGGTATTCTTTTTTTAGATGAGTTACCGCAGTTTGCTCGACAAACGCTCGAGGCCTTACGCGAACCCTTGCAAAATCGTGTAGTCACAATTACTCGCGCGCATCTTTCTAGTCACTTTCCCTGTAACTTCATGCTTGTGGCGGCGATGAATTTATGTCCCTGCGGTTACTTTGGCCATCCCGAGAAGGTTTGTATTTGTTCGGCTACGCAAATATTACGTTATCAAAATAAAATCTCTGGTCCGCTACTCGATCGCATTGATATCAAAATGATGATTACACCTGTACCACACGAGTTATTTTTTCAAACCCAATTGACCGCAACCGCTAACGCTAATTCAAGCCAAGTGGCAAACCGTATCGCTAATGCATGGGCGCTACAAATAAATCGCCAAGGAAAACTGAATCATGCCTTAGATGACCAGGAAATAAAAAACTGGGTAGAAATTGATGCCGCTGATGAACGTGATTTATACGCAGTATGGAAAGGTCTTAATTTGTCGGGTAGGGGCATGCATCGCTTACTGAAAATTGCCCGTACGATTGCTGATCTTGAGGGCGCTACCTCAACCCAAGTAAAGCGCGCGCACCTTCTGGAAGCGAGTGCTTTAAGTAAGCCTATTAATGGGATGATGAACTAATTTTAGTCTGGATGAAAATCAGTAAAAAAAGGTGCGCTATTGTCATCACTTAAATTTGCTTGAAGTTCAGCTTGGCTTAATGGTCCACTATTTTTTAGTGCAGGCTTGAGTAAGGATAGTTGATAAATAGATAGCCCTAAGCCCGGGATACTGCGCATTATCCAGCGCACGCGCATCATCCGCTCTACTCCATCTACTGGTTTCATCCGCAAAAAATAATCGGCTGTAGGTGAACGCATTGGCGAGCCGCTGGTTAGATAAAAACTATTCACCGCTAAAACACTTGCCGGATCTACATTTGCTTGCATAAAAATTGCTTGCTGTAATTGCTTCATTAATTCATCAGCACTACTAGCAATAGCAAGAGGCACCTGAATTGTCGTAATAGAATAAATTTGGTCAGCTACTTTTGCTACTTCAAGCGCTTGCTTTAGGGTATCCCCCTTATAGCTCAACTGACGCTCGAGGTGCTGCGGCTTGGCAGGAAAAAGTGCTGTGTATGCTTGTTGTTCTACTCGGACTGTGCGCCAATCGAACGGTGGACTACAACCATATAAATTCAAGATCAAGCCCACTTGTAATACCAAAACTAAAAACTTAGACAAGCCCAGCCCCATATGCTTGTTCATCGGCATGATAACTAGACCGAACCATTGCGCCAACAGCTGCATGCTTAAACCCCATTTCATAAGCAGCTTCTTCAAAATCTTTAAATACCGTGGGATGCACATAACGCCGCACTGGCAGATGATGTGAAGATGGTGCCAAATACTGCCCCAGGGTGAGCATATCAATTTGATGTGCACGCATCTCTCTCATCACCGCTAAAATTTCGTCATCGGTCTCACCCAACCCAACCATCAACCCACTCTTCGTGGCTACTGCTGGAAAGCGGTGTTTAAAGTCGGCCAATAGTTTAAGAGAGTGCGCATAGTCAGCGCCGGGGCGCGCTTCTTTATAAAGCCTTGGTACGGTTTCTAAATTATGGTTCATGACATCGGGTAAGCCGTTACTTGTATGAGCAGAGAAAACATCTAAAGCTTTTTCTAAGCGGCCACGAAAATCGGGTACCAAAACTTCAATCCGTGTAGTTGGTGAAAGTGTGCGGGTTTGCACAATACAGTCGACAAAATGCTGTGCCCCGCCATCGCGTAAATCATCACGATCTACACTGGTAATAACCACATAACTTAAGCGTAATGCTGCGATAGTACGGGCTAAATTTAAAGGCTCGGCGAGATCAAGGGGATCGGGTCGGCCATGACCAACGTCACAAAATGGGCAACGGCGGGTACATTTATCACCCATGATCATGAAGGTTGCTGTCCCTTTACCAAAACATTCCCCGATATTTGGGCAACTCGCTTCTTCGCATACCGTGACCAATTGGTTGTCCCGTAGGATCGTTTTTATTTCAGCAAAACGGGAATTATCAGAGGCTGCTTTAACACGAATCCAGTCGGGTTTTTTTAAAATCTGTTCTAAGGGAACAATCTTAATTGGGATCCGTGCCGTTTTTTCAGCAGACTTTTGTTTACGCATGGGGTCGTAAGGAAGATTGGATTCGGTTTTGTTGATGGCCATACTTAAAATCAATTTCTATTTTGCAAAAGTTGTAGCAGGTGAGTAACCACGTGCTGTCCGACGATATCTATATTGTCCTCGATCCCAAGGATTTGCATATCAACTGTTTTTAAACCCTTAAAGCCGCAAGGATTGATTTGCGTAAATGGGCTTAAATCCATAGCTACATTTAAGGCTAACCCATGATAGGAGGCTTGGCGAGATACTTTAAGGCCCAGAGCACCAATTTTGGCGCCAACCCAAATTGGCGAAAGTTTTGCTTGCTTTGCCAAATAAATACCAGGTGCACCCTTGAGCCTTTCTGCTTGAAAACCATAGTCGGCTAAAGTATTAATGAGGGCCTGTTCGATATGGTGAACCAATTGCTTCACCAGCAATGACTTACGCTTTAAATCGAGTAATAGATAAACAACTAGCTGGCCTGGTCCGTGATAAGTAATTTGACCACCGCGATCGACTTGCACCAGGGGTATAGTTTGGCTAGGCTCTAGTAGATGGCTTGCATCTCCCGCTAAACCCAGGGTAAATACAGGTGGATGCTCAAGCACCCAAATTTCATCAGGGGTATTTTTATTCCGCTTTTGCGTAAATTGGCGCATTGCTTCATAGGTTGTCACATAGTTGACTAAACCTAATTGCTTAACCAAAATAGTGGCGGGATTATTCATTGTTAGGGAAGCAACTAGAGCACCATACTAACCAAAGGATGGGTTGAGAGGGTTCGATAAATTTCATCGAGTTGCTCCCGGCTAGTCGCATTGATGGGCAAAGTTAAGCCTAAATAATTACCATCTTTCGATGGACGTTGCTCTATTAAGCTAACATTAAAAATAGGATCGAATTGCTTAGCAATATGAACAATCGCTGGCAAAAATTCCGGGTTCGCTTTGCCCATCACTTTTATCGGAAAAATGGATGGATATTCAATCAGTGATTTCTCTTCCACTACAACCCCTTTATTAAAATATAAATTATTATGTCCAAGCAGCCTGGCCAAGCCACTCGCCGAGAATAATATTGCGTATGCAATGTAAGCGTCGATGAAAAAAATGATCTGCTCCGGGAACTACCTGGATAATCAACTCTTGTGGCTTAGCCCAATCAAACACAGCTTTTAATGGAATGGTTTCGTCGAGCTCACCGTGAATTAAAATCGTGCTGGCTGGTACCAGAGCCAACTCCCACTTTCCTGCCGCCGAGCCCACCATCACTAGTCGCTCAACTGCTTGACCTGCTTGAACTAAGCGCTCGCGTAAATGACTACAGACAAAACTACCAAAGGAAAAGCCGGCCAAGACCAATGGTAATTTTTCAATCTGCTTAATCTCAAAGCCTAAAGCTTGCCAGCTGGCAGGCTCACGCATCCACTGCACAACCAAATCTAAATCATCTAGTTCACCACTGCCCGCATCATGTACACCTGCTGATTCGCCTACGCCACGAAAGTTGGGGCGCACAGAAATATAGCCTAATTGATTGAATGTTCGCGCTAAAGTTTGCGTAACCTTGTTATCCATAGTACCCCCCATCAAAGGATGCGGGTGAGCGATAAGGGCTAATCCACGCACTACAAAATTGGGATCACGGGTAAATTCTTCAGGATAGTCAATCGATATTTGGATTAAACCCACCAAACCTGAGATAGTAATGACTTGTGTACGACGATTCATGCGAATGAGGTTTATCTTAAGCGAGTTGGAGGCGGTCGACTATTTGACCCTGAATGAGGTGAGTTTGAATAATTTCTTCAATATCATTGGTATCGATAACGGTATACCAAACCCCTGCTGGATAGATAACCAGAACCGGCCCCTCATCACATCGATCTAGGCACCCCGCTTTATTTACGCGCACCTGCCCTGCACCAGCAAGGCCTAATTCTTTGATTCGCCTTTTAGCAAAGTCAAATAAACTTTGCGCACCATGTTGCGCACAGCAATTTTCGCCATTACTACGTTCATTTAAACAAAAGAAAAGATGGTGTTGAAAATACATAAAAAATTATATCGCTATCTAAAATTAGTTATTTCTGGAAAATAGACTTATTACTAAGGTTTAGCCACAATAAAGCAAAGGGCAACCAGAGCCATGAAACCCATTGCATTAGATCATTAAAATGCAACAAGCGTCCTTGATGCCAGGCTCTTAAAGTTAAAACGAAATACGGATTATGTGGCAACCAATTTACCGCAAAAATAACGAGTAACAAGCATGCCAGCGCAATTGAATAGCGGATTTTTGTTGCTAAACGTAGGCCGAACTTTAACCCTACCGCGCCAATAATCATTCCCCAGACTGAGCCTGCGGTGAGCCATGAAAAACCAAACTCAAACCCAAACTGTAATGCGGTAAATATCGTTTTAATTACCACTGAAATAAATAGCAGGATATTCAACAAACGCCAAAGGGGCGCTTTCTGATTGATGCCTAATGAAAACAAAAGACCTGTTCCTAACCAACAAATGGCTGTAATCAACATCTCTTGCAGGGCAGGATTCAGTACCAGGAGCCCCCAATCGGCTCCAATAAACGCCTGGTTACTCCAGGCGCCCATCCCCAACCATGAACTTTGTGGATAAATTTGGGCCCAGGGAAATAGTAAAAATAAAACGCAGAGGGCCCAATTCATACCAAACCAACGATCAAACTGGCGTCTGAGAATGCTGCCTGAAAGCCACCTCGGGCCTAAAGGTATCGCTAAAAGGGCACCAATCAGCCCGCCAGATATATTTGCCCACCAATCGGTTTTACTGGGAATGCGGGTGGGCAGCCAAATTTGTATGGTTTCAACACTACTCGCCAAGATGGCCGAGAAACCTACTGCAAGAGCTAGTGCCGTTATGCCTCGCCAACGCGGATATACGGCAAAGACGATTAAAAATCCGAGCGGAATGTAGGCTAAAACATTGGCAATTAAATCGAATACGGGAATCGCCCGCGGCATCGGCGCATCCCACCAGGCGCCTGCAGTTACACCATTCTGAAAATCGAAATCGAATGGATTAATGCTGGCATAAATAACTAAAAGCCCATAAATAATGGCAAAGGCGCGCGCTAATGGCATGGCTGTTAATGGCCACACTAGCTTTCGCGGTACACGTCCAGACGATTTCATCTCCCCATTCTAGGTCAGACCTTTCTACAATAGCAAAATGAACTGGAATTGCATCTTAGAGCGGGTTACCCATACCGCTTCCACCAATGACGATCTGCTGAGCCGTTGGCGAGCTGGCGAGTTGATCGACCCGATTGCCAGAATGGCGAGCGTACAAACTGCCGGTAAAGGTCGAGCCGGGAGAAATTGGCAAACCCAGTTAGACGACTCCCTCTGTTTTTCTGTAGCCTATCCATTTCAATGTTCACCTGCAGAATTAAGCGGCCTGAGCTTGGCGGTTGGCATTGGCGTTATCAACGGAATTAGTTCCGCACTCAACCTACCCTTAAGTAAGCTTTATGAAATGGGTTTACGGCTCAAGTGGCCAAACGATATTTTATTGGGCGAAAGAAAACTTGGGGGCATTCTGATAGAAGGGGGACAAGCTCAGTCCGATCAGCCAACTTGGATGGTGATTGGTATTGGTCTGAATGCGGCAAAAACTGCTGCCCTAGAAAACGCTGTTGGCAATGTCATTGCGGGGCTCAAAGAATTACTCATCAAGCCAGCCACATTACCTGCGCTCGATATTATCTGGCTCAAAATTCTCGACCAATTAGGATTGGTATTACACGAATTCGAAGCACATGGTTTTACTGCTTTCCAAAAAATTTGGCTGGAATGGGACGCCTACGCTAATCAAGCTGTGGTCATTACTAGCCCTGGCACAAGCCCGCAATCAGGTACCGCCATGGGAGTCAACTCCGTGGGCGCCCTCATACTGAAACAAGGCTCTCAGCAACATTTCATTCATGTAGGTGATGTTTCTTTGCGGAGTCAGAAGTGAGTTTCTTACTCTTATTTGATCTGGGTAATACCCGTCTTAAATGGGCGGCTGTTGAGCAAGATGACCTGCCTAGTGAACGCGATAAAAAAGCCTGGGCCTTTAGTGGCGCGATAGATACCAAACTTTTACTCTCACCTGAGCATTGTCAAGAGCTCGCTCAATATATTTTACAGACTGTGCCCCAACCAATATCGATTGCGTTCTGTAGCGTGGCATCTCCTCAGGCAAAAAATAATTTAAAAAATGCATTAGCCGCATGGTCAGCGACGCCATGGATTAATTTACAAGGCGATAGTCCTTTTGCTGGCTTACGCACGCAGTATGCGAACCCATTATCTTTGGGTGCTGATCGCTGGGCTGCACTGATCGGGGCGCGCGCCCTCTTTGGGGGAAATGCTTTGGTTGTAAGTACGGGAACCGCGAGCACCATTGATTTATTAGGTAGCAATGGGATTCATTACGGTGGCTGGATTTTGCCCGGCTTTACTTTAATGGCGAATAGTTTGGTCAATGGCACAGCGCAACTACAAGCCCCAAAAGGGTTAAGCGCAAGTCGCGCGTTTGCCTTAAGCAGTGAAGCGGCTATTCAGAATGGATGTCTAGCGGCACAAATCGGGGCCCTCCATGAAGCCATTACTTTAGCTGCGGAATTGCATCACCCAATTGAGCGTATTTTTATCGATGGCGGTAATGCAGACGTATTGGTCGCAGCAATTCACGCTCATCCCGGCTTAAAAAATAGCCCGCTTGAGATAGTCGACCGTTTAGCCCTTAGAGGCTTATGGGCTTTCGTAAAACAAAATAATTAAGGTTTTTGACGAATTCGTCCGAGTAAATTCGTAGTAGAACGTTCGAACAAGAAGGGGATTGAAACTGGCTTGCCACCCCAGGTTTTCACTAAACGCGCTTCTTCTAAGGACTCGATGTCATAATCGCCCCCTTTGACATAGATATCGGGACGAATTTGGGCAATTAAATGTACCGGGGTAGCTTCGTTAAATAACACCACCAAATCAACACTAGCTAATGCCGCGAGTAAAGCCTGGCGATCATCCTCCTGATTAATTGGCCTATCGCTCCCCTTACCCAACAGCCTGACAGAAGCATCTGTATTCACGCCGACAACTAAACTAGCCCCCAAGTGGCGAGCCTGGGCCAAATAACTGGCATGACCCCGATGCAAAATATCGAAGACGCCATTGGTAAAAACTAAGGGGCGCGGCAGCTTCGATACGGCCAGAAGTAGGTCTTTTGGCTGAACAACTTTAGTCTCAAAAGCAGGTAAAGGTAAGGTCATACCAGCATATTAAGCTGGAATGTCTTAGACTTGCACTTTGCCATTCGCGCCCCAACCATTTTTGTGGTTTTACCATGAGGTCAATAAGCATGTTGAAGTTCAAATCGCTGGCTTTTTTGTGCCTTCTTTTAGGCACTCCTTTTACACTCGCTCAGGCCGCGCCTAGCCAGTGTAGCCCCCTGCTTTCGCATACTTTTCCACGCCTACAAGATGAGGCGCCACAAAACTTATGTCAATATCAGGGCAAGGTTATTTTGGTTGTTAATACTGCGAGTTTTTGTGGTTTTACAAGCCAATATGAAGGCCTAGAAAAATTGTATGCCACCTTTAAAGATCAGGGCTTAGTGGTGCTAGGCTTTCCATCAAATGATTTTGGTCAACAAGAACCCGGTAGTAATAAAGAAATCGCTGATTTTTGCAAAAATACCTATGATGTGAAATTTCCTATGTTTGCTAAAACTGCAGTTACCGGAAAAAATATAAATCCGCTCTTCAAAATGCTTGTAGCGCAAACTGGGACGACACCGAAATGGAATTTTTATAAATATGTGATTGATCGCAATGGGAAAGTAGTTGATTCTTTTAACAGCATGACCAAGCCCGATAGCAAATCAATTACTAGTGAAGTTGAAAAACTGCTTAAAGAAAAAGTGCTGTAATTTCAATGACAATAAAAAAACGGGTCGCGATTGTTGGTGCCGGTATAGCCGGTCTAGGCTGTGCTTATGCCTTACGTCAATCGGCCTTAATAGAGCTAACGGTATTTGAAGGTGGTGATCACCTTGGTGGCCATAGCAATACCTTGGATATCGAGATTAAAACGCCTACAGGAAAAATTCGTCACGGCATTGATACCGGATTTTTAGTCTTTAATCGTCAAACCTATCCACGTTTATTACGCTTGTTTGAAGAGTTGGCAGTGCCCATTGCAGCCTCTGAAATGTCTTTTTCAGTTACGCTTGAAACACCAACCAAAGCAACGCCTGACGGTACTCAGAGACGAGTACTAGAGTGGGCCGGCACCAATCTCAACGCCTTTTTTGGCCAACGCAAAAATATTTTTAAGCCTGCTTTCTGGTTAATGGCGTATGACATTATGCGATTTAATCGTTTGGCAACTGCCCTGGCTTTACAGCAAAAACATGAGTCCCATACTAACTCTGGCAGAGAAGAAAGTATTGCCGTTTTTTTAAAGCGCCATCGCTTTAGTGCGCATTTTCGTCAATGGTATTTCTTACCAATGATAGGCGCGATTTGGTCCTGCCCAGTTGAGCAGATGCTAGCATTCCCCATTTCAGCAATGGCCCGTTTTTGTCATAATCATGGCTTATTAAAAATTCAAGGACGCCCCCAGTGGCTTACTGTTCAAGGCGGCTCCCGTGAATATGTACACCGCTTAGTTAGCGCACTGCAATTGCACTCAGTAGCTATTACAAGAGAAAAGGTATTGTGCGTAACGGTGAATGAGGACACTAAAACTAGCGGGAAAATTGCCATTCAAACTGCACAAGGTATACAGTACTTTGATGAAGTGGTCATGGCCTGTCATAGTGATGAAAGTTTGCACTTGGTACAGGGTAATAGTGCTGCTGAGAAAGCAGTCCTCGCGAAAATTCCCTACCAACAGAACCGCGCTATTCTTCATACTGACAGCTCTTTTTTGCCCACCGAAAAACGTTGCTGGGCCTCGTGGAATTACATCGCAGAAGTTGCTCAATCGGCAAATCAAGCGGCAGCTGTTAGCGTTAATTATTTAATTAACAAACTCCAACCGTTGCCAGCAGAACTCGAGCAAATACCAATTCTGGTGAGCTTAAATCCGCTCCGGGAACCTAAACCGGAAACCATACATGCGGTAATTCACTATGCTCACCCTATTTTCGATGCTAGCGCTATACAAGCGCAATATGATTTAGCCTTGATGCAGGGTAAATCATCAGTCTGGTATTGCGGCGCTTGGACAGGCTACGGCTTTCATGAAGATGGCTTGCGTTCTGGTGAGTTAGTGGCAGCGGATTTACTTGAGCGTCTTCATTCGCTTACCTTACCTGCGCAATTTCAGCGCACTGTTTAAGCGATTCGGTCAGATGAAAGAAGCTCAACTCACTTTCGGCGTAGTGAAACACGCACGTTTTCGACCTAAACATAATTCATTTGGCTACCGTGTTTTTACCCTCAAAATTCCCCTGCGCTTACGTCAAGCTGACACACGGCTATTAAGCCGCCATGGCTTAGGTGACAATCAATTTCGCTTGATTTCTTTTTATGACAAAGATCATGGTCAAGGTGAAGTAAATTCCCTGGCCTGGATAGAAGCGCTCTTAACTCAATATCAAATTGATGGCGTTGATGGTGAAATTTGGCTACAAACTTTTCCGCGGGTATTGGGTTATACCTTTAATCCAGTCAGCTTTTGGATTTGTACCCGTTCTAATGGCGCAGTACGGGCAATTGTGGCCGAAGTCAATAATACCTTTGGAGAGCGTCACTGTTATTTGCTAGCTAAAGATTCAGGAGAGTCAATTCGCTCTGGTGAGACTTTGGCGAGCCGCAAAGTTTTTCATGTGTCACCATTTTGCGAAGTACAGGGCGATTATCATTTCCGCTTTCTATTTTCTGAAGATAGCCAGGCAAAAAATCGTACCCTTTATCGCATTGAGTTACTTGAGGATAATCAACCTCTCATCAATACTAGTATTAGCGGTACTGAACGACCCTTAAATCGGCGCAATTTATACTTGGCAATCTTGAGTTATCCCTTAATGAGTATCGGAGTGATAGTCCGCATTCATTGGCAAGCGATTAAACTGTGGCTTAAAGGCGTACCCTTTCACTCAAAACCCCAACCACCTGAATTTGAAGTAACCCGATGAATCGACCTGGACAGCCTTTACTAGCAAAGCTAAATTTCTCTAAAGCAGCAACTGATACTGCTGGCTATCGCAATATTCCACTAGCTGCTAAAACCATCTTAAAAATGCTTGGGCATTTAAGCGCTGGCCATCTCTCCATTGGACTACCAAATGGTGAAATTCAATATTTTGGGAATCCAACTGCTCCTCTCCATGCTGAAATTCATGTGCTTGATTGGAGTCTATTTAGAGATGTCTTGCGGCATGGGGATATCGGTTTTGCTGAAAGCTATATTCGCGGTAAATGGGAGACCCCCAACCTTAAGCTACTACTTGAATTGGCAATACGTAATCGGACTATTTTAGAAAAAGCCATTTATGGCAGTTGGGCCGGATCGCTAGCCTACCGACTCAAACATTGGCTAAGACGAAACTCGAAAGCCGGTAGCCGCAAAAATATCCATGCCCATTATGACTTGGGCAATGATTTTTACAGCCTCTGGCTAGATGAAACAATGTCCTATTCGAGTGGATTTTTTGCATCTTCTGACCAATCATCGTTAGCTCAAGCACAAAATGCAAAATATCAGCACATCCTTAATTCACTCGAATGCAAAGCGGGTGATAGCGTACTTGAAATTGGTTGTGGCTGGGGCGGTTTTATGGAAGTCGCTACCCGTGCGGGTCTGAACATCACTGGGCTTACTCTTTCAACTGAACAAGCGAAGTTTGCGCTTGAGCGCATTGCGAAGCTTGCTCATGACCCAACACTCAACGCTAATCAAACGCGTCATCACCCTATCACTCACAGTGTGCGCTTACAAGATTATCGCGATTGCCATGACCAGTTTGATGGCATTGCTTCTATTGAGATGTTTGAAGCGGTTGGCGAAAGTCATTGGCCCGAATATTTTCAAAGTATTGCAGCCTGCCTAAAACCCAATGGGAAGGCCTGTGTACAAACTATTGTGATTGCTGTTGAATTATTTGAGCGCTATCGTAATAGCACTGACTTCATTCAGCAATACGTTTTCCCTGGCGGTATGTTGCCATCCCGCGACGCTTTTATTATCCAAGCAAACCTTGCGGGATTACAAATTGATAGCGAACTTTCTTTTGGCAAAGATTACGCAAAAACATTAGAGATCTGGTTTGAGCAATTTAACGCTAAATTACCCGAGGTAAGGCAACTCGGCTTTGATGAGGCCTTTATTCGCTTATGGAATTTTTACTTAATGTATTGTGCTGCCGGCTTTTCAGAGCAAAACATTGATGTAGTGCAATTTACTTTAAGCCACCGGCCAACTAAAAAATATTTGCAATGAGTATGCAGCAACCCGGCGTTTCTCAATATTTAGGCCTGCGTGTCTGGGTGATTGGCGCTACCAGCGGAATTGGTGAGGCATGCGCAAAAGCGCTCATTACGGCAGGGGCAAAAGTTGCCTTATCGGGGCGACGATTAGAGCGCCTTGAGGCCCTTTGTGCCTTGGGCGAAGATCATCAATGTTTGAGCTTACCCTTAGACGTAACGGTAGCAAGCCAAATTGATCTCGCCTACCAAACCATTACTCATGATTGGCAAGGGCTTGATTTATTGCTATTTGTTTCGGGAATTTATATTCCGCTTCGTGCCGATAATTTTGCGCTTGCAGCCGCCGAACAAACAATCGATGCGAATGTACTTGGCCCCATGCGCGCTGTTGCGGCAGTACTTCCCGATATGCTTAAACAACATTCTGGACATATTGCAATTGTAGGTAGTGTTGCCGGCTATAGCGGCTTACCTAAGGCGCTTGCTTATGGCCCAAGTAAAGCGGCGATGATTAATTTTTGTGAAATTTTATTTTATGATTTACAGCCTCGCGGATTAAGTGTCCACATGATTTCACCGGGTTTTGTCGCAACTCCAGCAACCGCCAAAAATGATTTTGCGATGCCCGCGCTCATCAGCCCAGAAAAAGCAGCGCAAGAAATCTTAGCTGGCATACAAGCAGGTGAATTTGATATTCACTTTCCTAAGCGTTTTTCACGATTTTTAAAATTCTTACGCATCCTGCCATATCCAATTTACTTTTGGATTTTGCGTAACTTTGTCAAAATTTAACTTCGTCCATACGTAAGCTCTACTTGTACTTTTCTTTACGAACCTTGTCGACTAAATAGTCCATCGTTTGAATCGCTTTAGCTTTAGTACCCGCGATCGAAGGTGAAGTGACATAACGCCCCTGAATAATGACCGTTGGCACACCTTCAATTCGATAGGTGGTCGATTGTTGATTTGCGTTTCGCGCTTTTGATACGGTGGCAAATGAACGAAACGTGGTGAGAAAAGTATTGCGATCAAGGCCTTGACTCACTGCCCAATCGGCAATATCGTTTTCTGTTAGAAGCCGTTTATTTTCTTTGTGAATGGCTGTCATCACCTTGTTATTTAAGGCGTCACCTTTGCCCATTGCTTCGAGGGTAAAAAATAATTGGCTATGCACTAAAAGATCTTCTCTAAATGCAACTGGTATACGCTTAAATACGACATCTTTGCCTTGGCGACTAGCCCAAGCACCAAGTTCAGGCTCAAACTCAAAGCAATGTGGGCAACCGTACCAAAAAAATTCAATTACCTCAACTTTATTTTTATTTTCGACTGGCTGGGGCGTGGGTGAAATTCGGTAATCAATGCCCTCTTGAATTTTTTGATTGCCTATCGTTTGCGCAGTAATTTGCCCTAAGGGTAAAAAACAAAAGACTGCCGTTATCGCTAGAACGCAAAGTTGACGAAAAAAAGATAAGGATGAAATCATGATTTATTTGCTCGAATAATAGTGGGTTTAATGCCAAGCCCGCTTAATTTATTGGTAATGGGTTTAGTCTCTTCAGCAGTGGCAAAGGGGCCAATGCGAACTCGCCAGACAACATTACCATCCACTGTTGCCTCACTCATTTGTGCTTGAATTCCCTGCATTGCCAAGTTTGCCTTTTGGGCATCGGCCTCTGCTTGTTTGCTATAAGCACCTACTTGGATAAAAAAAGTTGCTTCTGTAGATTTGGTTTCAGTCGATTTTTGCTCGGGTTTTTTGCCATTAGCTATATCGCGAATGGGGTCGGAACTAGCCTCTGCATTAGTTGCTTGTTTTTTTCCCTGTAAGGGCTTATTTAAGTCTAATGGAGGAGGCGCACTCGAAGCGCCCTCTTCTTCAACCGGCACAACCGGCTTAATCGTCAAGGGTAAATTGGGTGCACGAATTCCTGGCTTTTCTTGTGGCGGCGTTTTGGATAAATAAAAAGCTACCCCTAGAGCTAAAGCTAGTCCGATTGTTAGTCCTAGAATTAAGCCTAGTATGGTGCCGCCAAACTCTCTCGTCGATTTCACTTTCATCCCCTCATCTTACATTTTGCTGGGGGCTGATACCCCTAAAATAGCTAAGCCATTTTGAATTACCTGACGGGTCGCCGCTAACAAAGCTAGGCGCGCATTTTTCAATTCGCTATCGTCTACTAACACACGATCTGCATTGTAAAAGGTATGAAAATCGCCCGCTAAATCGCGTAAATAAAAGGCGAGCGCATGGGGGGCTAAATCTGCCGCGGCAGTAGCGAGTAATTCTGGGTATTCAGCTAAGCGGCGCAACAAATGATCGGCCGCTTTACTGCTCAATAGGCTAAAGTTTGCCTTAGCTAAATCAGCAGGCGAGCCATGCCACTGCGCCAGAATGGAGCAAATTCGGGCGTGGGCATACTGGACATAAAAAACCGGGTTTTCGTCGTTCTGTTGTAATGCTAAATCAACATCAAAAATAAACTCGGTATCGGCTTTGCGCGAAATTAGAAAGAAGCGCACGGCATCACGGCCGCGTTGTAAGGCCAGTTCACGCTCCCCTTGTGTCATGGCGTCATTAATGCCGCCTGACCATTCAATTAAATCGCGCACTGTGACATAAGATCCGGCTCGTTTCGATAATTTCACGACTTCGCCATTGCGCATCACCGTTACCATCTTATGCAAAACATAGGCTGGATAAGTACTGGGAATGGTCCACTGACGTTGCTGTGCCACCCCCTGCAAACCTGCGCGGACGCGCATGATGGTGCCGTGGTGATCGCTACCCTGAATGTTAATGACCTGCTGATAACCCCGCTGCCATTTACTCGCATGGTAGGCAACATCGGGTACAAAATAGGTATAGCTACCGTCAGATTTACGCATCACCCGATCTTTATCGTCGCCATCTGTAGTTGTTTTAAGCCACAAAGCACCATCCGCTTCATAGGTTTTACCCGCACCCTCTAAGTCAGCGACAATTTGCGCTACGCTCCCATCAGCATACAAGGAAGACTCTAAGTAGTACTGATCAAATTGCACCCCGAAAATAGTTAAATCGAGATCTTGTTCTGCCCGTAAATAAGCAACTGCAAATTGCCGAATGGATTCAAGATCAGTCTCTAACGGATGCTCTGGTAAAGCGCGATATGCGGTTGCAATATCGGCAATATACTCACCGTTATAAGCTAGCTCTGGCCATGCACTGTCGCCTGGCTTAAGCCCGCTTAAGCGGGCCTGAACTGAAAGTGCTAAGTTGGCAATTTGTACGCCCGCATCGTTGTAATAAAACTCGCGATGCACTGCTAGCCCTTGTGTGCTGAGTAAATTAGCAATGGCATCTCCTAGGGCCGCCTGTCGTCCATGGCCAACATGCAATGGCCCAGTAGGATTGGCGGAAACAAATTCGATCATCACTTTTGCTGGCTTTGCATTCGCCGCTGGCGGTGCTAAATTCACTAAGCCAAAGCGCGCTTGCTCAACTAAGATCGCTTTGATGACAGCTGTTTTAGCTTGATTGGTCAGCCGAAAATTAATAAAACCAGGCCCAGCAACTTCAGTGGAAGCAATGAGGTCGGCATAATTGGCTTGGGCTGTCAAATGACCAATTAATGTTTGCCCTAAATCACGCGGTTTAAGTTGCCAGAGCTTTGCTACCTGCAGGGCAATATTACAGGCCACATCACCATGATCAATCGACTTTGGCCGTTCGAGCTGGGGCACTGGTAAGTCAGTTGGCGACAAATTGTAAGCGAGTGCTGTCTGTTTTAAAGCCTCGCTTAAGAGCTGAATTAATTGGTTCTTTTGGGTTGTCAACATAGATTAATGAGTTTATCAGGCGCTGGTGGTAAGCTCGACAGATGATTTACCATTTTCATTCTAAAGCCGGCCCCGAGGTGATCATGTTAGGTGATCTCAGTGAGCGAATTTTTACGATCTTGGGGAGGTCGCTAGCACAACGCGGTATTCTTACTGCTGCCGAACTACCGAATTTAATTTTGCTGCTTGAGGGCGCCATTATTCAAGACCAACAAAACCGTCAATCGCAATCTAAGCCCCAAGTAGAATCCCTGGAGGCTAGCAGTCCTAACCAAACAGTACCAAAAGGTGACCCCCTTGGAAGGCGGGCCTTTCCATTTTTAGAGCTCATGAAGCGGGCGGCGGTGGCAGATGAACCGATTGTGTGGGACATCTAAAAAATTGCAACTCAACTAGTTCAACATTCCACTAATCGAATTGACTTGCTAAAGAGCGTTGTACCACATCAATAGTTTCATTGCGTCTTTTCGCCAAATCGACTAATTGATCTTGCCCCACTTTGCCTACATTGAAATAGCGGGCATCGGGATGTCCTATATAAAAGCCACTGACGCTTGAAGCTGGATCCATCGCAAATGATGATGTTAAAGACATGCCAATATCTTCTGAGCCCAGTACGCGCAATAAATCTAACTTAACTTCGTGGGCAGGGCAAGCAGGGTAACCCGGCGCCGGGCGAATGCCTTGATACTGTTCAGCAATCATTTGCTCATTACTGAGTTGTTCGGCAGTTGCGTAACCCCATAAATCGGTACGTGCGCGCCAATGCATTAATTCTGCGAATGCCTCGGCTAAACGATCAGCTAGAGCCTTAAGCATAATCGCGCTGTAATCATCATGTTGCGCTTGAAATTGCGCCACTTTTTTCTCGACTCCGTGGCCCGTAGTAACTGCAAAACAACCAACATAATCAGCAATGCCGGTGGCATGAGGTGCAACGTAGTCCGCTAAGCTGCGATTCGGGCGCCGTTGCCCATCGACTACGGGTCGTTCGCTCTGTTGGCGTAAGTTATGCCACACAAATAAGGGGTGATTGCGCGCTTCATCAGTATATAAAATGATATCGTCGCCGATTGTGTTAGCGGGATAAAAAGCCATCACGCCATCTGCCTGCAACCATTGTCCTTTAATTAATTTTTCTAACATGGCCTGCGCATCTGCAAATACTTTACGAGCCTCTACGCCAACAACTTCATCGTCTAATATTGCCGGGAACTTGCCTGCCAAATCCCAAGTTTGAAAGAAGGGAGTCCAGTCAATAAAGGGGGCTATCTCAGCAAGCGAGTAATTTTTAAACAGCCGCCTACCAATGAATTTGGGTTTATGTGGCACCCAATTTTGCCAATCAATACGTTCCCGATTATTACGGGCTTCCTCCAAAGAGACTAAAGGTGTTTTACGTTTATTCGCATGCTGATCACGAATACGAACGTAGTCTGCTTGTAATTCTGTAATGAATTTTTTTGCCCCATCATCGGAAAGTAAGCTTGACGCTACCGAAACTGAGCGTGAGGCATCAGGCACATAGACCACAGGACCATCATAATGCGGCGCAATTTTGACCGCAGTGTGCACCCGAGAAGTGGTGGCGCCGCCAATCATTAAGGGCATTAAACGGTCACGAAAATAGGTATCGCGTTGCATTTCTTGAGCTACGTAAGTCATCTCTTCTAGTGACGGTGTAATCAAGCCCGATAGTCCCACAATATCGGCTTGCTCTTCTTTAGCCTTCTTTAAAATTTCAGCACAAGGCACCATCACACCCATATTGATTACATCAAAGTTATTGCATTGCAAAACCACAGTGACAATATTTTTACCAATATCGTGTACATCACCTTTGACAGTCGCCATGACAATTTTGCCTTTGGCCTTAGCCTCGCCCCCACCGGCAATATGTAAGCGTTTTTCTTCTTCGATGTAGGGAATTAAAACTGCTACTGCCTGCTTCATAACGCGCGCGCTTTTAACTACTTGCGGTAAAAACATTTTTCCTGCGCCAAATAAATCGCCAACGACATTCATGCCATCCATGAGAGGGCCTTCAATCACCTCGATTGGTCTGCCGCCAGAACCCATAATTTCAGCGCGGAGTGTTTCGGTGTCGTCCACAATAAATGTGGTGATACCGTGTACTAACGCATGCGTCAAACGTTCGCGTACTGGCGCCTCGCGCCAGACTAAATTCTCTACTTGCTTGGTGGCATCCCCTTTAAATGTTGCAGCAATCGCCAACAAACGTTCAGTAGGAGTTTGGCCATCTTTTTCTTTAAAGCGGTTGAGCACGACGTCTTCAACGCGCTCGAGTAATTCGGGATCAAGATCGGCATAAACACCGAGTTGCCCGGCATTGACAATTGCCATGTCCATGCCAGCTTGAATGGCATGATAGAGAAATACAGTATGAATCGCTTCGCGAACACGATCATTACCGCGAAATGAAAAACTGACATTAGAAACCCCGCCACTGACTTTTGCGCCCGGTAAATTGGCTTTTATCCAGCGCGTAGCGTTAATAAAATCGACGGCGTAATTATCATGCTCTTCGATACCGGTTGCGATTGCAAAAATATTGGGGTCAAAAATAATATCTTCTGCGGGAAAACCCATTTCACCGACCAACAAGTCATAGCAACGTTGGCAAATTTCAGTTTTACGCTTAAAAGTATCTGCCTGACCTTGTTCATCAAAAGCCATTACCACTGTAGCCGCGCCATAACGCTTAACTAAACGGGCTTGCTTACGAAAAGCGTCTTCACCTTCTTTAAGCGAAATTGAATTAACAATGGACTTACCTTGTACGCACTTGAGGCCCGCCTCAATAACCGTCCATTTAGACGAATCAAGCATGATTGGTACTCTGGCAATATCAGGTTCTGAGGCAATTAAATTCAAAAAGCGTGTCATTGCCGCCTCAGAATCTAACATCGCCTCATCCATGTTGATATCAATTATCTGCGCACCATTTTCAACCTGTTGACGGGCGACCGCCAAGGCCTCATCAAATTGATTATTTAAAATCATGCGCGCAAATGCTTTTGAGCCAGTCACATTGGTACGCTCGCCGATATTTACGAAACCTACTGCGGGGGAAATATTACAGGACTCTAGGCCAGCTAGCCGCATCGCCTTAAGAGCACTCATGCCAAAACCTCAGCAGCATTTTCACGATAAAAGGCTCTTGGTTTTCGCCGCGCTACTGCGGTCGCAATTGCCCGAATATGCTCTGGTGTTGTGCCACAACAACCACCAACTAAATTAACTAAACCATCGGCTGCAAAACCATCAATTAACGCGGAAGTAATCTCGGGGGTTTCATCAAAACCCGTGTCGCTCATCGGATTAGGTAAGCCCGCATTCGGATAGCAGGAGATCGCCGTATCGCAAACCCGTGCTAACTCAGCAATATAGGGACGCATTAAAGCCGCCCCTAAGGCGCAATTAAGGCCAAAAGTAAGGGGCTTGATGTGGCGCAAACTATTCCAAAATGCTTCGACAGTCTGGCCCGATAAAATACGCCCCGATGCATCGGTAACGGTACCTGAAATCATGACAGGTAAAAGCTCGCCGGTCTCTTCAAAAAATTCATCAAGGGCAAATAATGCTGCCTTCGCATTTAATGTATCAAAAATAGTTTCGACTAAAAATAAATCGACGCCACCAGCAAACAAACCTTCAATTTGTTCGCGATAGGCTTTACGTAAAATATCAAAGGTCACATTACGCGCACCCGGGTCATTCACTTCGGGAGAAATGCTGGCTGTTTTAGGGGTTGGCCCAATTGCACCTGCCGCAAAACGCGGCTTGTCTGCTGTGCTATAGGCTAAACAAGCCTCATGGGCAATGCGTGCTGCTTGTTCATTCATTTCGCGAGCTAACTCGGACATACGGTAATCGTCTTGTGCTACCGACGTAGCTCCAAAGGTATTCGTTTCTATAATGTCGGCACCAGCCGCTAAATATTGATCATGAATATCACGAATGATTTGTGGCTGCGTTAATACTAGTAACTCGTTATTCCCCTTGACATCGCTAGCATGCTGTGCAAAACGCTCACTCGCTGGCAAACCGCGGTAGTCAACTTCAGAAAGCTTACGCTGCTGAATCATTGTGCCCATCGCGCCATCTAAAATTAGAATCCGCTCTTGCAGAAGCTGGGGCAACAGAGCGCCACGCGTGTACCTTGCCGAACCTAACAAGGTGGGTACTTTTACAGCAGGTACGACTGAACCATTTGATTGCATTGTGGCGTTAAGAGGATTAATCTTTAGAATCCCCTATTTTATCGGTATTACTAATCTTTAGCCAAAATGGAGAATTTATGTTTGGAACCATCCCAGAATTTAATCAAAGCTTAGAGATGCTAAAAAATATGTGGGGGCAAGGCGTAGCCGGACAAAGTGCGGGGCAATTTCCTTTTACCGCTGATATGAACAAGGCAGCCAGCGGCTTTAATGGGGCGTTTGCGGGCCTTGATATCGTTGAAATTGAAAAGCGCATTAAGGATCTTAAAAGCGTCGAGAATTGGTTAAATCTCAATTTAAACGTCTTAAAATCTACCATCCAAGGCCTTGAAGTTCAGCATGCGACGCTTTTGGCGCTGCGCTCTTTTGGCGAGGCGATGGGCTCTGCACAGGAAGCTGCCATGGACAATGTGAATAAAGCCACAACTGCAGCCGCAGCTGCTGCTGCATCCGCAGGGACTGCTAAGACTAGCGGACGGAAAACTGCCAAACCCCGGCGGAAGCCTTCCGCGTAAGCTTTCCCAGACGCCAAAGATGATTCAAATGGGCAATTGCTTCGCCCATGGCAAAAGTCATTTGATGGGTATCTAAAGCACGTTTAAATAAAATAGGTACTAAGTCTCGTGCTGTAATCGGCTCTTGACATGCGTTTATGGTGTCAGCTAAACGATCAACATGGTGTGCTTGTAATTGTTGAACGCGAACATGTAAGCCAGTGAACGGCTTACCATGCGAGGGCAAAACTAAGGTGTCTGCCGGTAACTGGGCAAATAAAGCCAAGGAACGTAAAAATAAGCCCAAGGGGTCTGCATCAGGATCAGCATCATAGACGCTGATGTTAGTAGAGATGCGCGGTAAAACCATATCGCCTGAGATAAAGATACCTAATTTTGCGCAGTACAGGGTGGCATGTTCAGGGGCATGCCCATAACCCATTTGTACCCGCCAAAGTTGTCCGCCAATGGTGATGACATCGCCTTCCATTAAGCGTCGATAACGGGGCGGCATGCCTGGCACCATCCTGCTGTAATAGTCTGATCGGCCCCGAATTAATGCTAAGTCCTCGGCGGAATTTAGGCCATGTCGCTCAAGATGGTCTGCTGATCCTCCACCCCCCATTTTGGCGCCAATTGCTGCGCCCCCCTCTTTATTACTTAACCACTGAGCAGTTAAGTAATCTGCCATGGACATCCATAAGGGCGCTTGCCACCGCTCGCATAGCCATTTTGCTAGCCCTACATGATCAGGATGCATGTGGGTCACAATGACCCTTATTACGGGCAAGCCTGACAATTGAGTGGCAAAAATGGTTTCCCAGGCAGCCTCTGTCTCGGCATTGCTGATTCCACAATCTATGATGGTCCAGCCCTCTATCCCGTCGATTGCATCTCTTAAAAGCCATAAATTAATATGGTCGAGGGCAAATGGCAGGCCCATTCTCAACCAACGCACGCCCGGAGCCACTTCGAGCGTTTCACCTAAAGGAGGTAGAGCATCCACCAAGGGGTAAAGAATTTGAGAAGTAGTCAAGTTTGGCGCGCTTCGATTAAGCTTAATGGCATGAGCCATTTTCCCAAATTATTGTCATCGCAGGTTGCTTTCGATATGGCGCAGTCGCTTTTAGCTGGATTTCAGCGCCATTACAGCATTTTCCGCGAGGCTGGAACTGCTGCGAAAACCTGCTTTGAAGCGCAAGATTGGTTTGGAGTAAGTCAATTACAGCGCAATCGTATTGATTATTACGACCAACGCGTACAAGAAACTGTGGAAGTTTTAGAGGATGAGTTTGACGCACAAAATTGTTCCGATGAAGTATGGCAGCAAGTGAAATTACATTACATTGGTTTAGTTTCTAATTTACATCAACCCGAATTAGCGGAAACATTTTTTAATTCTGTATGTACACGTATCTTACGCCGCGAATATTTTAATAATGATTTTATTTTTGTACGTCCTACCATTTCGACTGAATACTTAGAAAACGATGAGGTTCCTAACAAGCCAACGTACCGTACTTATTATCCAGAAAATCGTGCTGGTCTGCAGCAAGTTCTCGAAGATTTAATACTTAGTTTTCAATTTAAAACGCCTTTTGAAAACTTAGCACGGGATATTGAATTATTAAATCAATGCGTCAATGCTGAATTACAAGGCGCTACGACCCAAGCCGATTTTCAAATTCACGTCTTAACTGGACTATTTTTTCGCAATAAAACTGCCTTTATTATGGGTCGCATTATTGATGGCGAAAAAGTTTTTCCCTTAGCAATCGCCCTCATGCATAACGCGGCTGGTGAGCTATATATTGATGGCGCCTTGTTATCCGAAGTCGATTTGCGACTTATATTTAGCTTTACCCACAGTTATTTTTTAGTCGACATGGAAGTGCCTTCGGCCTACGTAACTTTTTTACGTAATTTGCTACCCCACAAACCCCGCGCCGAACTTTACAACATGCTCGGACTACAAAAGCATGGTAAAAATTTGTTTTACCGCGACTTCCAACATCATTTACAACACTCAAGCGATTTATTTCGGATTGCGCCCGGCATTAAAGGTTTAGTAATGCTGGTGTTTGATTTGCCTAGCTACCCATATGTTTTTAAGATGATTAAAGATTACTTTCCGCCGCCCAAAGAAACCACCCGCGAACTCATTATGGCGAAATATCAATTGGTTAAACAACATGATCGGGTCGGTCGTATGGCTGATTCGCTGGAATTTTCTGATGTAGTTTTTCCGCTCGCGCGTTTTACGCCAGAATTGGTTGCTGAAATTCAAGCGCAGTGCTCTTCCTTGCTCCAAATTAGAAAGGGGCTTGGTGGCATAGATGAATTAGTGATTAGGCATGTCTATATTGAACGGCGTATGACGCCTTTAAATCTCTGGCTGCAGGATGGTAGCGATGCAGAAATAGAGCATGGCGTCCTGCAGTATGGCAATGCCATTAAAGAGTTAATTGCCGCTAATATTTTTCCCGGTGATTTACTGTATAAAAATTTTGGCGTTACGCGCTATGGCCGAGTTGCTTTTTATGACTATGATGAAATTGAATATCTAACGGCCTGCGAAATTCGTCATGTTCCAGCGGCTCGTACCGAGGAGGAAGAGTTATCGGGTGAGCCCTGGTATCCAATCGGCGCGAAAGACATTTTTCCAGAAACCTTTCGGGTTTTTTTGCTGGGCGATCAACGGGTCAAACGATTTTTTCTTAAACATCACCCTGATTTTTTTGACCCTGAAATGTGGCGTGCCCATCAAACGCATTTAAGGGCGGGTGCATATCCGCATTTTATTGAATATGATGCTGATAAACGCTTTATAAATCGGTTTAAATCCTCCCCATGAAAATAAACCGCGCCACACCCATTGCCTCGCCCTGTATAAATTGGTGTGAAATGAATCCTGCTAATGGCTTTTGTCGCGGCTGCTTTCGTACGCTAGACGAAATTGCCGCATGGTCGAGCGCCAATGAAACTGAGAGACAACGCATTTGCCTAAGCTTACCTGAGCGCAAAGCCAACGATATTAGCAGTTAAAAGTAGCGATACTAAAGCAACAGTGCAGACTGTTTCTTAGCGATTCACATCAACAATTAAGCGGCCACGAATTTTTCCGGCAATTAAATCAGCTGCTAACGGAATTGCTTCGGCCAAGCTAATTTCGTGAGCAATTGTATCGACAATGGTGAAATCACAAAGCTGACTTAATTGCTCCCAAGCCAAAACCCGTTTTGCTTTTTCAACCATCACGCTATTGATGCCATATAAAGTGATACCGCGCAAAATAAATGGGGCTACCGTGGTTGGAAAATCCATGCCTTGCGCTAAACCACAAGCAGCAACAGCGCCATTGCTTTTAACTGCCGCACAGGCATTGGCCAAGGTATGACTGCCGACGCTATCGATGACGGCGGCCCAACGCTCTTTAGCAAGGGGCTTGCCTGGCGCTGATAAACTGGCTCGCTCAATGACCTCACTTGCACCGAGCCGTTTTAAATAAGCAACTTCTTCTGGTCGGCCACTACTGGCAACTACCGTAAAACCCAGTTTACTCATAAGCATCGTCGCAAAACTGCCCACTCCGCCTGCTGCGCCAGTGACCAAAACTTCACCAGCGCTGGGCTTTAAGCCATGTTGTTGCAAAGCCATGACACACAACATAGCGGTATAGCCAGCCGTACCAATTGCCAGGGTTTGCTTTGGGGTCATGCCTTTGGGTAGGGTTAAGAGCCATTCGGCCTTAACCCGCGCCTTTTGCGCTAAACCACCCCAATGCCCCTCTCCTACCCCCCAGCCATTTAAAATTACCTGATCTCCGGGCTGATATTCTGGGCTACTACTTTCTAATACCTCGCCGGCAAAATCGATCCCCGGAACCATGGGAAATGCCCTGACAATAGGGCCTTTACCGGTAATAGCGAGGCCATCTTTATAATTTAAGGTGGAATAGAGTACTTTGACCAACACTTCACCGGCCGGCAAAGCCGTTTCATCAAGTTCAGCTAGGTCGGCGCGATAGCCTTTTTCGTCTTTATTAATCAATATTGCTTTAAACATTAAGATTCCTTAAATTGCACAACTTTACTTAAACGGTTTATTCTACGTGCACGATTGAATATGAGGTTTGCCATGAAAAAAATTCTACTCTTCACTACCGCTTTTAGCAGCATCTTGCTAAGCGCTTGTTTTTCAACCGAATTAAGTATGTCTATGGGTAATATGCGGCTCATTAATTCTAGCGCCGACCCGCAAGAAGTGATGAATTTTGCCACCAAAGTCTGTAAAAACGATTTTTATTTAGGGGCTAGTTTTCTCTCTAAAAACAGTAAAGAGTATCGGTTTAAATGCGTAAAAGCTGAAGATAATGAAGTGTTAACCCCCATACCCGGCACCGTAATTCCTACTGGCGAGCCCACGGTGAGCCCAGCTGCTGTTAATAAATCATAACGAGCCTACCTTAGCAATAACGCATGTCTAGCACTTTAATTAGTAGCGCCCCTTCAACCGAGGAGATACGGCAGGGCTTCGCTGCCTTTCCCACTGGCGTTACGGTAATTACTGGGCTTGATGCTGCACACGCCCCAATTGGTATCACGATTAGTTCCTTCAATACGGTTTCGCTCAGCCCTCCCTTAATTTTATGGTCGATTGCGACGCAATCTCCCTTAGCGACTGCTTTTGCAGTGGGGGCTAAACACATCATTCATGTATTGAACCATGCTCAAGAAGATCTAGCCATGAACTTTGCAAAGCGCAGTACAAATCAGTTTATGCACGTAGATCATCAACTCAATCACAGCGGTATCCCCTTCATACAAGGTTGTGCGGCCCATTTTGAATGCGAAACCGTGGCTGTATACCCGGGTGGCGATCATCTCATTATTCTGGCCGAAATTCATGATCTTTCGCATGATCTAACTAAGGCTCCACTGCTGTTTCATCGCAGCCAATTATCGGGTCTCAAGAGTACTAACAATAAGGATTAACCTTTCATGATGCGACTCTGGGGTAGGAAAAGCTCAATCAATGTTCAAAAAGTATTATGGTGTTTAACTGAACTCCAGCGCCAAGAGCAGCGCGACTTTGAACGTATTGACGCGGGCTTACATTTTGGTATTAATACCACCCCCGACTATCTCAAGCTAAATCCCAATGGTTTGGTGCCCACCTTACAAGATGGCCAACTTACGCTCTGGGAATCGAATTCAATTTTGCGCTACTTAGCTCGTACTTATGATGCTGCTGGAACTTTTTTCCCCAGCGACAATCTTAGTCAAGCTAACTCGGATAAATGGTTAGATTGGCAAATGTCGACCTTGTGGCCTGCTTTACGCCTACCATTTCTGGGGCTGACGCGTGTGCCAGAAGCAGAGCGTAACTATGCCGCCATTAGTAAAGGTTTTGCTGATACGCATCAATATCTTGGCATGCTTAACACTTGCTTACAACAACACGCCTTTTGCTCGGGTGAGCGCTTTAATTTAGGGGATATTCCTTTGGCTTTATGCGTTAATCGCTGGATTTTATTAGCCGAAACTTTTCCAGAAAAATTATCGGCACGCCCACATTATGCGCACTTAGAAAAATGGTTCAAGCGCATTCAAGCTGAAACGCAATTTGCCACCATTGCTGAAACGCAATTAGTGGCGAGTAAGCCGTAAATTTAAGCTTTGCTTGATTTAAATTTATTCGCGTGATGATCAGCGCCAATAAAGAGATACATTGCCGGCACGACAAATAAAGTAAACAGGGTGCCAATTGATAGGCCGGTGAAAATAACAATTCCCATCGATTGTCTGCCGGCTGCCCCAGCCCCAGAAGCAATTACCAAAGGCACTACACCCAAAACCATCGCTGCTGTGGTCATTAAAATTGGGCGCAAACGGACACTACTTGCTTCGATGATGGCTTCTAATTTATTGCGGCCTGCCATTTGTAACTCATTCGCAAATTGCACAATCAAAATACCATGCTTACTAATTAAGCCCATTAATGTGACTAAACCTACTTGGGTATATACATTGACCGTAGTGAAGCCAAGATTAATAAAAATTAAAGCGCCAAATAAAGCGAGCGGCACCGAAACTAAAATCACTAAGGGATCGCGAAAGCTTTCAAACTGCGCCGCAAGCACTAAAAATACAATCAGGATTGCAAAGAACATTGTCACCAAAAACCCACCTGACTCAGCAATAAATTGCCGTGATGGGCCTGCATAGTCAATGTTATATCCAGTAGGGCCAGCTTCTTTGATCGCATTTTGTAAAAAGGTTAATACTTCGGCTTGTGAAACGAATGGGGTACTCACGCCCGAAATCGTGGCCGAATTCAATTGTTGAAAATGGTTAATAGACTGTGGAACAACGCGCTGCCGAATCGATGCGATTGTACGGGCCTGAATCATACTGCCGTTGGGTGTACGAATATAGTAATCTAAGATTTGATCTGGGTTTAAGCGATCAACTTGTTTCACTTGCGGAATAACCCGATAAGATCTACCAGCGACAGAAAAATAATTCACATAGCCACCGCCTAATGCGGCTGAAAGTGCGCTACCAACATCTTTTTGGGTCATACCCAAAGCTGCAACTTTTTCTCGGTCTATCTCGAGTACATCTTGCGGTTTATCAATTTTTAAATCGGTATCAACAAAGAAAAACATCCCGCTTTTACGTGCTTTATCAAGCACGGCTTGCGATACTTCATTTAAATTATCGTAGGACTCCGTCGTATTAATAACCACTTGCACCGGCAGCCCCTGGGCACCAGGTAGGGCTGGAAACTGAAACACTGCCACGCGTGCACCCGCAATGCTATTCCACTTTTTTTGCATATCTTGCTGAAATGCACTGGCACTACGACTGCGCTTGGCCCAATCTTTTAACAGTACTCCGCCAAAGCTAGAGGTTGGGCTAGTAATTTGAAACATTTGTTCGTATTCTGGTTCAGCACTAGCAATTTGGTACAGTTGATTCGCATAGATCTGCATTTGATCAACTGTTGAATTGGGTGGGCCCGCTGCTTGCATTAAAACGATGCCCTGATCTTCTGTGGGCGCTAATTCAGACCAAGCTGTAGCATATAAATAGGCTACACCAAGCAATAAAAATGCGCCCATCACAATCACTACTTGCCAGGTGGTCAATAAATTGCGTAGTAGTGCTTGATAACGGTGATGAACGCGATCAAATATTGCGTCTATCTTTTGCACAAATGGTGAAGCTTCTTGTTGTTCGGTAAAAATTTGTGCGCACATCATCGGCGAAAGCGTTAAGGCAACAACGCCCGAAACAGCCACTGCTCCGGCTAAAGTAAAAGCAAATTCAGTAAACAACGCACCGGTTAAGCCGCCTTGAAAGCCAATTGGTATATATACCGCAATTAACACAATGGTCATAGCTAAAATAGGATTACCTAATTCGCGGGCGGCAATCAGTGCAGCCTCAAGTGGCGATTTGCCTTCTTTCATATGACGATCGACGTTTTCTACCACGATAATCGCGTCATCAACTACGAGGCCAATCGCCAAAACTAAGGCTAAGAGAGTTAACAAATTAATCGAATAGCCTAAGACTTGCATCATAAAAAAGGCACCGATTAACGATAATGGCATGGCTATAAGCGGCACTAAGACGGCCCGAAAACTGCCCAAAAATAAATAAATGACTGCAGTGACAATGACCAATGCCTCTAATAAGGTTTTGATCACCTCATCAATTGAGGTATTAATAAAAGCAGTGGAGTCATAAACAATTTTGCCCGTCAAGCCAGTGGGTAATTGCTTTTGAATGGGGGGAAAAGCGGCCTTAATGCGTGCAGACACATCTAATAAATTAGCTTCTGGGGCAACTTTAATGCCAATAAAAACGGATTTTTTACCGCTAAACGCAACATTGGTGTTGTAATCTTCCGAGCCCAAGCTAACATTAGCAACTTGATCTAAATAAACAAGGTCTGCACCATTGCGTTTAATGATGAGCTTCCGAAATTCCGCTAAATTATGCAAATCAGTACCAGCAACTAAATCGACCGCAACCATCGAGCCTTTCGTGCTGCCGACGGCTGATAAATAGTTATTCGCTGCCAGAGCGTTGTACACATCATCTGGCCCAACCCCTAATCCCGCCATCCGATCGGCATCTAACCATGCTCGTAAAGCAAACTTCCGCCCACCTAAAATTTCTGCGTTTTGGACGCCGGCAATCGAATCGAGTTTTGGCTTGACGACCCGCAATAAATAATCCGTAATGCTGTTATTCGGTATTTCATCACTATAAAAACCCATATATAAAGCCGCAGTTGATTGCCCCAATTGCACCGTTAAAACCGGTTGTTGTGCCTGTGGAGGTAGTTGATTGCGCACGGAGGCAATCTGGGTATTGATTTGAGTTAAAGCTTTATTTGAGTCGTAATTTAGCCGCAATGTGGCGGTAATAGTAGAAATGCCGCTGATACTCGCTGAGGATAAATAATCGATCCCCTGCGCCTGTGCAATAGCCGACTCAAGTGGCTGAGTAATAAAGCCAGCTATGGTTTCTGGGTCGGCACCAAAATAAGCAGTAGTAATTGTTACAACTGCATTTTGGGTTTGTGGAAACTGATTGACTGGCAAAGTTGTTACAGCCTTTAAACCAAAAATTAAAATCAGGCTGCTCACTACCACTGCCAGCACTGGCCGACGAATAAAGAGGTCGGTCCAATTCATCGCTCAGACCACCGGCTCAGACACAAGGTACTGAATGCATTCATCAACTCTAATTTTCCTGAGGTTTTGGATTAGGAGAGTTGGCGGGGAGTACCTTATTGTTAATAATTAAAGGCGTACCATTTTTTAATTTCAGTTGGCCGCTAGTGACCACGGTGGCGCCCGCCTCTAAGCCCTTCGTAATGGCAACTTGATCACCACGGGTTGAGCCTGTGGTGACAAATACTTGCTGAGCCTCCAGCACGGGTTGGCCATCTTTACCAAGGCGTTCCGTTTTCTTGGCTATAAATACAGTAGAGCCATAGGGGTTGTAAGTCACAGCGGTTAAGGGTAAAGTGAGTAACTTCACCTTATCGCCTAAATTAATATTTACATTAGCAAACATTCCCGGCAAAATTTTCTTATCCGGGTTAGCTAACAGGGCTTCAACTTGAATATTGCGGGTATTCAAATCGACCTTAGGGCTAATTGCCGTAATTTTTCCAGCAAACGTTATGTCTTTATAGGCATCAGTTGACAAGGTAATCGATTGACCAATATCAATTGCGCTCACTGTGCTTTGCGGCAAAGTAAAGTCGATAAAGATCGGATCGATTGTTTGCAAGGTCATTAATTTCTCGCTTGGACCAACATACTGACCTGGATTCAGTGTCACTATGCCAACCCGGCCACTAAAAGGTGCCTTTAAATTCTTTTTAACAATTAATGCCTCTTGCTGCTGGACTAAAGCCCGTTTTGACTTTGCATCAGCTGCACTAGTATCAAATACATTTTTACTGATTGCCTGAATTGCCAATTGCTGTTTATCGCGCTCATTTATCACTTTAGCTAATTCAGCTTGAGCCTTCAATGATTGCAATTGGGCCACTTCAGCCGCATCGACTAACTTGATTAACAAGCTACCCTCTTTCACATCCATTCCCGACTTCACCGGCACGCGCTCTACTAAGCCCTCTACTCCCGTACTCAATTCAACCCCACGATAGGCCCGCATATTGCCGACGCTACTAAGCATTGGTTGCCATTCCTCGAATTGAACGACTGTGGTAGATACGGTAGCAGGCGGCAAACCCGCACTAGAAATAAAATGTTTAATCAGCATTGTTTTAGCCTGATTAAAGACAAAAATTAAACCGAGCAATAAAATAACCCCAACTAACATCACCGTCATGCGGCGGCGCATTTCCGTCATCGCCATTAATTTGGCATATGCACGCGTATTTTTAAAGCGCTGATAAGGGCGCAGTTTTTGGGCTATACGCGCATAGCTATTTTTTATTTTGATCCATAAGAGAAACAATTTTTCGCGCACTTGCCAAGTCTTTAGTAATTGCAATACTTTAGTTTTAAGGGTTTCAACAAGCTTCATTATTTAACAATCAGGTTGGCATTTGAAATGGGCAGCTCTGCCGAAGTAAGCGGCGAACCTGCTGATGTGGCTGTGGGGCCACCTTCAGCGGGTCCTACCAAGATATTGGTTAGCGGAACTTCATTCGCGCTATCGCTGCTAGCAATTGTTTTAGCTTTATAAGCAGGCCCCTCTCGATTCCACCAGCCGCCGCCTAATGCTGTAAATAAAGCGGCGGTATCAGAAAAACGCAGCGCTTGCGCTTGCAAAGAACGAATTTTGGCATTTTGATATTGCGTTTGGTAGTACAACACCTGCAAATAACTAGCCGTACCAAAGCGATACTGATCTTGTACTAAATTGAGCGTTTCTTTGGCATAGCGTTCAGTATCAGTAGCGGCGGTTAAGGCCTTCGCATCGGCATCTAAAGCTTGTAAAGCATCTGCCACTTGTTGAAATGCGGTGATCACTGCAGCTTGATATTGAAATACAGCTTGTTCATAATTAGCCATTGCACCACGGCGCTGTGCCAATAATTGGCCGCCCTGGAAAAGCGGCTGAAATAGTCCGCCGGCAATCGACCAAAGCGCAGCAGTGGGTCCAAATAATGCACCCGTGGTTAATGCTGCACTACCCTCAGCCCCACTTAAGGTAATTTGTGGCAGCAAGTTAGCCGTGGCTACACCAACCAAGGCATTGGTTGATTTCATCACCGCTTCTGCAGCAAGAATATCGGGGCGTTGACGCACTAAACTCGAAGGCAAGGAAAGGGGCAGTTGGTCTGGCAGGTGTAAATCACCCAAATTAAAGCCCTTGATCACTGCACTTCCTGGATATTCACCTGTTAATGCAGCGAGTTGATTGCGCGCAAAAGCGACATTTTTCTCATACACTAACAACTCTGCCTGCGAGCTTGCCACCAAAGCCAGCTGAGAAGTGAGGTCTACTTTAGAGACGCTGCCAATTTCGAGTTGCTGCTTAATAATATTGGCAAAATAAGTTTGTGCTTCTAAAATTTCTTTGGTAGCTTGGTATTGCGCACGTAATTGAGCCTCGCGCACTGCAGAAGTAACTAAATTTGAAGTTAAATTCAGGTATGCACCCTCAAGTTGATATTGGCTAATCTCGGCTTGAGCTCGGGCATTTTCTACGGTTCTACGTGCCCGGCCAAAAAAGTCAGGCACATAGCTAATATTCACTGTGGTGTTATAGAGATCATAAATGGGGTCGCCTCGCGGTAGACCGTAGACCGCATAGGGCAATTGTTGGCGGGTTAAGCTCGCATTACCCCCAATTTGTGGGAAATACTGGCCACCAATTTGGGCGCTGACATTTTCTTGTGCTGCCCGTAAGGCAGCATCCGCCGCGCCTAAGTTAGGATTTTGCTCCAATGCTTTACGAATTAATATATCCAACTCAGGGGATTTAAATAATTCCCACCATTTTGCTGGAATGTCTTTACTTTCAACTAAAGTCTGCTCGCTACCACCTGGAACATCTGGCGTAGTTGCCAACTTAGGGGGAATAGGTTTTTCAGTTAAGGAGCTCACTTTAGGCGCGTCTGGCTGCTTAAAGTCAGGCCCTACCGCACATGCAGCCAAAATTCCTAGCAGAGATACTGCTATCAGCAGGCGCGCTAAACGGCAAACTTGATTTGGGGGGCTAAAAGAAGGGGCGCTAAACAAAATATTCACGAAGCTTATTTAAACACAAATGTGCATTTTCCCCTGATTCTTACAGGGATTAAATGAACTACTCGACAGTCACGCTTTTAGCTAAATTGCGGGGCTTATCGACATCGGTACCGCGCGCGCAAGCGGTATGGTATGCCAATAATTGCAGGGGCACTACTTGCAAGATGGGGGAGAGATCGCCATAGTACTCGGGAAGGCCAATGACATGAATACCGTCGCCACTTTTCATTTGTGTATCGCGGTCGGTAAACACATACAGCATTCCGCCCCGGGCTTTGACTTCCTGCATATTTGATTTTAATTTTTCCAATAAAGCATCATTTGGCGCAACCGTAACAACTGGCATTTTTTCAGTTACTAGCGCCAACGGCCCATGCTTTAACTCACCAGCAGGATAGGCTTCAGCATGAATATAAGAAATTTCTTTTAACTTAAGGGCGCCTTCAAGGGCAATGGGATAGTACAAACCACGCCCTAAAAAAAGCACATTTTCGCATTTAGCAAATACTTCGCTCCACGCAATAATTTGTGGCTCTAGAGCCAAAACAGCATATAAGGCTTTTGGCAACCGACGCAATCGACGTAGCAAGTCTTTTTCTGCCTCGGTATTTAATGCGCCAGCGCGCTTGGCAATCGAGGCCGCTAATAAATACAGCGCCACTAACTGCGTGGTAAAGGCCTTTGTTGAGGCTACACCAATTTCAGTGCCGGCTTTGGTAATAAAGTGCCATGGGGTTTCACGCACCATTGCGCTGCTAGCCACATTACAAATTGCCAACGTAAAACGATGCCCCAAACTTTTAGCGTGACGTAAAGCAGCGAGCGTATCAGCAGTTTCGCCTGATTGAGATACTACGATTACCAATGTATTTGGATTGGAAACCGTTTTTCGGTAACGATACTCGCTCGCAATTTCAACTTGCGTGGGAATGCCTCCCAGGTCTTCAAGCCAATACTTGCCAACACAGCCGGCGTAATAACTAGTTCCACAAGCCAAAATTAAAATTTGCCCAAACTCTAACCACTGCTGCGGGTTAGCACCAAATAATTCTGGGCCAAAGCCACTCACATTTGCTAAGGTATCTGCTATAGCACGGGGTTGCTCAAAAATTTCTTTCTGCATGAAATGGCGATAAGGGCCTAACTCAACAGCATCGGCTTGTGCTGGCATGGGCTTACTATCGCGCACTAAAACGACGCCACTATGATCCATTATTTGAATGGCGCTACTCGTGACGATGGCGATATCTCCCTCCTCCAAATACAGCATCGAGTCAGCTTTACCCGCCAGCGCTAGTGCATCTGAGGCTAAGAAATTTTCATGCTGGCCAAATGCCGCCACCAAGGGCGACCCGGCTCTGGCGCCAATCAGCGTTTGCGGATTATCCTGCGCTATGACAGCAATCGCATAAGCGCCATGTAAACGGGGCAGTACCAAACGTACCGCTAAGGCTAAATTGCGCTCGACTTGTACGGTGTAAGCCTGGTGAATTAAATGCGCAATGACTTCGGTATCAGTTTCTGAGGTAAAAATGTAGCCTGCCTGCTTTAATTCAGCGCGCAAACCTTCGTAATTTTCAATAATGCCGTTATGCACTACTGCAATCAAATTTTGTGAAATATGGGGATGGGCATTTTCCGTGTCTGGCTTACCATGCGTAGCCCAGCGGGTGTGTGCAATGCCGAGGGTGCCTGTAAATTGATTAGCTTGCGCAGCTAAATCGGCGACGCGTGCGGTAGTGCGGGCCCGCTCAATTGGATGTAGGGGGTTTGCCGCATTGATCAACGCAAACCCACAGGAATCATAACCGCGATATTCTAAGCGGCGTAAACCCTCGATGAGAGTTTCAACTACATTTTGTGTGGAAGCCGCACCGACAATACCGCACATCTATTTTTTTCCCTTGCTTGATAATTTTTTCTTTGCAAGTACTTTTTTTTCTGGACGTTGCCACGGCACTGAAACTTGTTTGGTACGTGATACGGTCAGTTGATTTGCTGGGGCATCTTTAGTTAAGGTGGTGCCCGCACCTAATGTAGCTCCGCGCCCTACTTTAACTGGAGCAACAAGCTGCGTATCAGAGCCGATAAATACATCATCCTCAATAATTGTTTGATGCTTGTTAACGCCATCATAATTACAAGTAATTGTGCCCGCGCCAATGTTCACGCGTTTACCCACGATAGCATCGCCAACATATGCTAAATGATTGGCTTTACTTTCCGCACCCAAGTGACTATTTTTTATTTCAACAAAGTTACCAATATGTACATCGTTAGCTAAATTAGCGCCAGGCCGTATTCGCGCATAGGGTCCTATGATGCAATCATCCCCGATCATTGCGCCATCGAGATGACTAAAGGCTTGTATCACGACTCGCTTACCAACTTGCGTATTTCTTAATACGCAGTTGGGTCCAACCTTAACGCCTGCTGCCAAAGAAACAGCGCCCTCAAACACGCAACCAATATCAATGAAGACATCTTGGCCACACGTTAATTTGCCCCGCACATCAAGTCGCGCAGGATCGGCGAGAGAAACTCCATTACTTAATAAATTACGCGCAATTTCTTGCTGAGCAATCCGCTCTAAGGCGGCCAGCTGAGCACGATCATTAACGCCAATCGTTTCCCATGCATTAGTGGCCTGGGTGGTGCGAATCGGGACGCCATCCTTAACTGCCATGGCAATCACATCGGTTAAATAATATTCCCCTTGCGCATTGCTAGTCTTTAAAGCCTTGAGCCAGCGCTTGAGATGCTGACTTGGCAACACCATGATACCGGTATTAATTTCTTGAATTGAACGTTGCTGTCGATTAGCATCTTTTTCTTCAATAATGGCCGTTACTTCACCAGCAGCATTGCGCATAATCCGGCCATACCCCTGGGGATCGACTAGGTCTTGTATCAACAAGGCTAAAGCGGAATCTTGGCCAGCAACACCATCGGCCAATTGAATCAAACGCTTTAAGGTCGAGGAGCCAATTAAAGGTACATCTCCATATAAAACTAGGGTTGGTACAGTTAAATTGAGCTTAGGTAAGGCTTGCAATAAAGCATGGCCAGTGCCATTTTGCTTGGCCTGCAAAACGGTACTTATTTTGGCGGCGAGTTTTAAGGTGGTTTTGTTTTGTGCAGCAAAAGTCATTAAAAATTGGCTTACTAGCGGCGCACCGTGGCCAATGACTACCAGTGGAGCAGTTTTAGGGCTGGTAATGAAGGCGGTCTCAAGTACATGCTGCAACATAGGCTTGCCAGCTAAGTTTTGCATTACTTTAGGCAAGGCAGAGCGCATGCGCTGACCTTGTCCGGCTGCCAGAATAACGATATTCATAAGCTTGCAGTATAAGTGCCTAGAGCACCTATTGCACTCTCAGGCGCGACTGGGGGACCCTCATCAAAGGCCTTATCCCCATCTCTTTCGGCCATAAAACCAAATTCTGCTTCTGCTGCGGCAAGATTTTTAAAATTAAATGCAGCTCCATCCAACAAATGCGAAGGCACAATCTGGTGCATGGCGCGAAAAAGATTTTCCACTCTGCCAGGATTTTTTTTCTCCCAGTCACGTAACATTTGCTTCATTGCCCCGCGTTGTAAATTAGGCTGGCTGCCGCATAGATCACACGGAATAATGGGAAACTGCATAACGCCAGCATAACGCTCAAGCAAGCGTTCTGGAACATAGGCGAGCGGGCGAATCACAATATGCTTACCGTCATCTGAACGTAATTTAGGCGGCATCGCTTTTAATTTTCCACCATAGAATATATTGAGCAAGAAGGTTTCTAAAATGTCGTCGCGATGATGACCTAAGGCAATTTTAGTAGCGCCTAACTCGCTCGCAACGCGATATAAGATTCCACGCCGTAAACGCGAACACAAACCGCAGGTAGTTTTACCTTCAGGAATCACTCGCTTCACAATGCTATAGGTGTCCTGTGTCTCAATATGAAATGGCACCGGCAAGCTAGATAAATAATTAGGCAATATTTGTGCTGGAAAATTTGGTTGCCGCTGATCTAAGTTAACCGCAATGATGTCAAATTGAATTGGTGCGCGCTCTTTTAACTTCAACAAAATATCGAGTAAAGCATAGCTATCTTTACCGCCAGAGACGCAGACCATTACCTTATCGCCGTGGCTAATCATATTAAAATCGCCAATCGCTTGACCAACCAAGCGAGATAATTTCTTTTCTAGCTTATTTTCCTCAAATACAACTTTGCGGGCATCCATTTTTATTAGGTCCAGAGGCTGATTTAAGTTGGCTTTACTCGGAAAATTTCAACCCCCACTGAAGCGCAGTCAGGATAAACGTCGGGCTTTGCTGTAGAGATTCTGACTGCCACTACCTTTGGATGTTCCAGCATCGCATCGGCGATCGTGTCACATAAAGTTTCTTGCAGATGAATGTGGCCCTTTTGGGTACGCAGCCGAATAGTCTCACGCATAAAATCATAATCAACTACTTCTTCTAAGCGATCTTCCTTAGGCGTATTGATTTGAATCGGGATATATAAATCGACATTCAAAATCACGCGTTGCTCCGCTTTTTTTTCATGATCATGCACGCCAATATTGATATATACCTCGTAATCTTCTAAAAATAAACGCCGGTACTCCATGAGATTAAGTAGGGGATGATTCACTTGCATAAATTTGGCCTAAGGGGTTGTAAACATAATATCGCGTGTCGAAGGGAATAAATGCTGACCCCCGTCGACGTAAAGTGTAGTGCCTGTGATGGCCTTAGCACTAGCTAAAAAGACTGCTGCTTTGCCAATATCTTCGGGAGTTGATGATCTACCTAAGGGCGTCATTTGATGTGCCTGAGAAAATCCCAATGGGGTTTGATCACCCGATGGCATCGTAATGCCAGGGGCTAGGCCGACAACCCGCAGTTGCGGAGCAAAATCTAAGGCTAATAATTGGATTGCACCTTGCAGCGCATATTTTGAAAGCGTATACGAAAAGTAATCCGGATTCGGATTAATTAATTTTTGATCTAACAACTGAATCGCCGCAGGTATAACACTGCGCTGCGCATTGACACTATTTAGTACTTGTTTTTTTTGCTGCAAATACAGTAACTGCGTTAGCAAAATGGGGGCCGCCAAATTCAACTTCATAGCATCTAGCAAAAATGGGGTTCGAAATGGGCTTTCAAGCGAACTGGGTCGATCGTATTCAAAACTAGCGGCGCTATTAACTAAACATGCAAGAGGGCCAAACGCCTTTTCTACACTAGTAAATAACTGCTGGATATCAGCCTCAATTGATAAATTGGCTTGGAAGATGAGGCAACGTCGATTGAGTGCGGTAATTTCAGCTTGTGTAGCCTCCGCTTCAGCCTGCGAATGGCCATAATGTAAAGCAATGTCCCAACCCTGCCGAGCAAACTCAAGGGCGATCTCGCGACCCAAGCGTTTAGCCGCTCCGGTAATTAATACCGCTTGATTTGGGGATGGAATGGCAGGGCTAATGCTCATGCAAACTGAAACTCTCTTAGACTTGTGAGTTATGGATATTACCTTGAGCCGATCAGAAATGGAGCGTAGCCAGTTGCTCCTGCAAAAAATTAAGACCCAAATTAGCCAAAATGGGGGTTGGATCCCCTTCTCGCGCTATATGGAGACGGTGCTCTATGCCCCTGAATATGGCTATTACAGTGCAAATTTACCTAAATTTGGGCCAGTAGGCGATTTCATTACCGCCCCAGAACTATCTCCCTTATTTGGCCAAACCATAGCAAATTGCCTAGCACCATGCTTGCATGCCCTGCAGCAAGCTGGTCTCCCAACCCATATTTTAGAATTTGGCGCTGGTAGTGGAAAGCTGGCAGAAACTCTGGTGCAGCAACTGACCCAACTTGGAGTGCCGCTTGCGCACTATGACATTCTAGAAATTTCCCCTGATCTGGCAAACCGCCAACAAGAGCGCTTAGCAGAGGCCAAAAAGCAGCATGCTTGGCATACTGAGCTACGGTGGTTGCAAGCGATGCCCAAGGCATTTGTTGGCATCATCTTAGCTAATGAAGTTTTAGATGCCTTGCCTTGTGAAGTGATCATGTTGCAACAAGATCGTTGGTTTTTTCAAGGTGTTGGTATTGTGGCCGAACAGTTGCAATGGTCAACTGGTGGAGAAGTGCCTAAGGAGTGGCTTCCCCAGAGCCTACAGAATATCGCTGACTTTCCTGAAGGCTACACCACAGAAATTCATCCCCAATCAAATGACTGGATTAATACTCTCTCCCGCAATTTACAAACTGGCTTATTTTTAAGTTTTGATTATGGTTTTCCGGCCCATGAGTTTTATCACCCGCAGCGTCGAGCGGGGTCGCTCATGGTTCACCATCGCCACCAGAGCATGACCGATCCGTTTTATCTACCGGGCTTATGCGACTTAACTAGCCATGTTGAGTGGAGTGGAATTAGTAAAACAGCACTAAATTCTGGTGCAGATGCGCTTTATCTAAACAATCAGGGCAGTTTTCTACTGGAGGCGGGTATTGGCGATTTAGCCCTACAAGCTGGCGATCCAAACAATCCAAAACAATTTTTACCGATTTCTCAAGCGCTCCAAAAATTATTATCGGAAGCAGAGATGGGTGAACTTTTTAAAGTCTTTGCTTTCACCAAAAATCTGCGTGCCATTTTTCCTTTGGCAGAGGATTTATCGATATTGCCAGGTTTGGGTGGGCGCAATCGCCTCGCTGAATGAGTTAAGGTGCGTTAGCGCAAAATGGTTCGATGGCCTTTAAGCGAGCTGCCTCGATCGCAATTCGAATGGCCTCCCCCGGATTTTTCTGGGCATCGACCGACTGAGTATTGAGGTCTTGCAGGCTCGTATTCGCCTGCGCGATTTGTGCAGCATCAACCCCTTGCGCTGCCCCTAATGCTAATCTCAAAGGCTCAGGAAGCAAATTTAATTGTTTCAGCAAGTGCAAAAGTGCTTGTGCGCGTTCGGGTTTGCGCCAGACATCGGCACGATTAAACCAAGTCATTGCACCTTGTGCGCTAAGCGGACCTGCCAATACTAAATTCCGCAATGCAGAAAAAAGGAGGGCATAGTCACGAATTCGATTTGGCATGCGTACTTGTTCGGCCCACTGGGTAATTTCGGCAGTAGATGAATTACTTAATACGACTGCACAAACGTCAGCGGCTTTATCTTCACTTAGCGAAATTAAATTCAGCGCTATCGCTAAGGCTTTAGAGGCCTCTCCATCGGCAAGCTGTTCCGCAGTGCCGCGAGCCAGTAGGTATGGTGCTGCCCCAGTTGTCAGGAATACTTCAAGCATCCGTAAGGGCTGAGTTGCCCCAAAGCCGCGGGATATTTCTTGCCATATACGCTCAGCTGATAAATCTTGTAACTCACCCGAGCGAACAATACTTTGTGCCACCAACATTGTTTCTGGTGCAATGGCAAAACGCGGTAGTGCTGCTGCAAATCGCGCCAGCCGTAATAAGCGCAAAGGATCTTCAGTGAATGCCGGCGAAACATGGCGCAAGATGCGGCTTGATAAATCGGCTTGGCCGCCATAAGGATCAATAATGGGTCCGCTTAATTGCCCCGTACTATCGAGCGCTTGCGCCATCGCATTGATTGTTAAATCACGTCGCCCCAGATCTTCCTCCAAGGTGACATCTGGCTCAGCATGAAATATAAAGCCCTGATAACCGCGTCCCGTTTTACGCTCAGTACGCGCTAAAGCATATTCCGCTTGCGTAGTTGGATGGAGGAAAACTGGAAATTCGCTACCTACTGGCCGATAACCTAAAGTAATCATTTCCGCTGGGCTAGACCCTACTACGACATAGTCAATATCATGCACTGGCAATCCCAATAAGGTATCGCGGATTGCACCGCCGACAGCATATATTTTCAAGTCAGCATACTTTCTAAGCGTTTACGAGCAATCCCAAAATCGAGGGTGAGCGCATCGCGACCATTACTTGGTAATACATTAGGTAAAGACATTGAGGCAATATTATCTCGCGACATGAGGGTGGGGCCCGGCCCATATTCAAATGCCAGGGCCTGTAGATAACCGATTGCTGCCGGTAGCGGAATAATCCAACCTGGTGCATCCGCTTTACGGGCGGCAAAACGAACCAGATCGGCCATCGAGAAAATTTCTGGGCCGACTAAATCAAAAACCTGATGAATGGTCTGTGGGCGCTGTAACGATTGAATAAACGCCGCGGCGACATCATCCACACTTACAGGTTGAAATAAAGCAGTGGAATGGGCCAAGGGAATGACCGGAGAAATTTTAGTTAGCTTGACAAAGAGATTAATAAATTGATCCTCCGCGCCAAAAATTACGGAGGGTCGAAAGATCGTCCAGTCTAAATGACTTTCTTTAACTAATTTTTCACCATCCCCTTTACTACGTTGATACATCGAGGGGCCATTAGCGTCTGCGCCAAGCGCGCTCATGTGTAAATAGCGCTTTAACTTTAATGCCTTCATGGCTGCAATGATATTGCGGGGCAAATCGACATGAGCCTGCTTAAAAAATTTGCCATAGGGCTGGGCGGGACGATCGTGCAACATGCCAATAAGATTAATCACCGCACCATGTTCAGTGAGTTGGGCGCAAAGCTCGTGTATGACTTGAGCTTGATTAACGTCCGCTTCTTGGAGATGAATATTGGGTAATAAGCGAAGCTCGCGCGCAGCGGCTAAATGACGGGTTGGCATTAGGACTGAATAGCCTGCGGTTTGTAATTTACGCGCCAACACACGCCCCACAAAACCATTGCCCCCTATTAATAAAATTTGATATTTCATGGTAACTCGCTTTGATTTGCGGCTTTAGGGGTGATTACCCCAAGTCGTTGTTTGAGAGATGGTGTCTGTCCTGAAATTACTGTGGTGTAGTAATTAGCATTCGCTAATACATTTTTAACATAGCTACGAGTTTCATTAAACGGAATTGTTTCAATAAAAATCGCTCCCTCTACAGGTCGTTCTAATTTTTCGCGCCATTGTTTTGGCCTGGATGGGCCTGCGTTATAAGCGGCTGAGGCCAATACCCAAGAGCCATCGAGGTCTATTAAAACCATATTTAAATAATTGCTTCCCAAAATCATATTGATATTCGAGTCTTTTAATTGTTCAACGGTAAATGAATTCATGCCAATTTTTTTTGCTACATACTTGGCCGTAGCTGGCATCACCTGCATTAGTCCAGATGCGCCGACAGAGGATGCAGCATTAATGATAAAACGGGATTCTTGGCGAATCAGGCCATAAGCCCACGCTAAATTTAAATTGATTTCCCGGGCAATTGGCGTAAGCTCATCTCGAAAAGGCATTGGATAGCGCAGACTTAAATCATGATCTATCTTGGTTCGATCGGCTGAGCTCACGACGCGGTCAAAGAGTTGCACTCGTTTGGCATATTCAGCAGCAGCTAACAACTGTTTATCCGTCATCCCCCGCAGTTCCCAATTCCACTCTCGATTCCCTTCAAAGCGTAAATTCATCGCATAAAGACGTGCACCTCTAATAAAGCCGCGGCGCTCTGCCATTGCCTTCACATCTTGCTCAGCAATCTTGGAGTGAACCGTGGCGCTATGCACGCCTTTGCCCAGCTCTTCGCGTGCTAATTGGCCATAGAAATTAAATTGATCTTGAATAGCTTCGAATTGCTCACGCGCACGCTGCTCAATTTTAGGATCTTGAGCAGCCGTTGCTTTCAACGCGCGCCCATACCAATAAGTCCATGCGGGATCGCGCTGCCGTACCGCTGGATTCATCCCTTCAATGGCCTCTTTAACCAATATCCAGTCTTGTGCGCGTAGTGCTGCGCGCACTTTCCATTCTTGTGATTCCGTTGAAAGTAATTCATTAAAACCTAAATTTTGTTGTTCACGATAGGCTTCATCTGCTTTTGGGTCTAATTTTTTGGCTAAAAATTGACCAATAACCCCCCAAGCAACTGCTTGATTTTCTTTATTTAAGCGGTTGCTGTTTTGCGAAAACTCGCTAAACGTTTTACGCGGATCTTTGCTCGCACTCTTCACTATCTCTGCAATGGGATCTTCTCCGCCCAGCCGTCGCGACATTGTGTCAAAGTTCATTTCAGCAGCCGCCCTTCCGACTGCCTTGGCTTCACTGATAGATAGGCCATTTGCTTGGACTAAAAGGGGTACCAGTTCTTGGCAGGCTTGGCCAAAATAACGGGGATCAATTAAAACCGCTTTTGCATCAGTGCCCACTTTTTCTGCACTTTCCCCTTTAGCTAAGCGAGATTGCAGGGCATAACATTTCACTGCAGTATCGTCATCTAAGACAAACTTGGCATACTCTGTATCAAAATTACTCCAGTCTTTTCTGCGCCCCAAAATCAACAACCAATCATTGCGCATCCGATCAGCAATGGCAGTTCCCTGATGCTGATTCAAAAAAGCCTTAACCTGGCTATCGGCTGAAGTATCGCCCCGGGGGCCGCCGCCGCTGTCAAACAGTTGCGGCTTGATTCTAAAATAGCTTACATAATCATCAAAGTCGTAATTAACAAGACTACTGGCCAATTGTTGGGCACGAAAAACATCATTACGTTTTGCCGCTTCACGTAAATCGATAAATTCTTTGTCAGCTGGACTTAGTTCGTCAGTATTTATTTTGCTGGCGTAGGATTGTGGCAACTTAGACTTTTTGGTTGCTGCTTCTTTAGTTGCTGCTTCTACAGCGGTAAGGGCTAAGAAGGCCACGCATAAAAGCCCTACTGCCAAGTGTAGCGGCCATTTTTGGCTTAAATTTTGCTTTGGTACTAATTCTTGCATGGGCTGGTCGACAAGCCGAGTGTATTGCAGCATGTTAAATTGACTTTCTATTCTTTCAACATAATACTGTTTACCATGACAACTGATCCCTTCCGAGAGCTCCGCAAAGATTTGCTTGGGCAACGTATTGCTTTCACGCGCGCGCATGACTACATTGATTTAAAGGATAGGCTGATTCTGGCCCTAAATCAATTTCTACTCGGTCCAGGATCGGGCATTCAATCGATTGCACTTTATAGCCCCATTCGCAATGAAGTTGATTTTCGTCCCGCCTTATTGCATTGGGCTGAACAAGGTAGCTCAAGAAAATTAGCCCTGCCTTTAGGGTTGGCCAATAAACAGCTTGATTTTTATGAATGGCGTGGTGAGGATGCATTAAGCAAAAATAGTTTTGGCATTCTAGAGCCCGACCCCAACAATCTGCAGCGTCCAAAAATAGACCCGGATTGCATTCTTCTACCCGTAGTTGGATGGTCGCAATCGCAAGAAAATGGTCAGCCCCGGTATTGGCGGTTAGGCTATGGTGGCGGATACTTTGACCGTACCTTGCTAGCCCTAAAAACCAGAAAACCCAGCACAATGAATATTGGGGTTGGCTTTGATTGGCAAGAATTAAGTCCAACTCAATGGCAGCCTCAAGCCCACGATCAGCCCTTAACGTATTTGCTCACGGAATCTGGTCTGCGCTAATCTGCGTTAGTGTTTGCTTTGCTGATTAATGCTGTTGCCCAAGGTTTAAATTATTAGCAATTGCCAAAATCGCATTCGCCTGATTTAAGGCATAAAAATGTAAGCCGGGCGCTCCCGCTACAAGCAGTTGGTCGCAGAGATCGGTAATGACCTCCTCACCAAATGCGCGAATCGAAGCGACGTCATCACCGTAAGATAAAAGGCGTAGACGAATCCAGCGTGGCATTTCTGCGCCACAAGAATCAGAAAAACGAATTAACTGACTACTATTGGTAATGGGCATAATGCCGGCAATAATGGGCTGCGTTACCCCCAACGCAAAGGCCTCATCAACAAAACGAAAATAGGCATCGCTATTGAAAAAATACTGGGTTACGGCTGAATTTGCACCCGCTTGCATTTTTTGCGCAAAGAAAGCGACATCACTTGCCGGTGAGCGTGCTTGAGGATGCATTTCGGGATAGGCCGCGATATCAATATGAAACCAATCGCCTGTTTCTGCCCGAATAAATTCAACCAATTCATTAGCATGATGGAATTCACCATAATGCCCCATGCCTGAAGGTAGATCGCCTCGCAAAGCCACAATGCGACGGATGCCTAAATCACGATATTGCGCCAACATCATTCTGACATTTTCTTTTGAGCTACCCACACAAGATAAATGGGGCGCTACCACTTGACCATCAGCATGAATTTCGCTGACGATTTTTAAAGTACCTGCCTGTGTCGAACCGCCAGCGCCAAAAGTCACCGAATAAAAAGCGGGCTTAAGCTCGGTAGTTAAACGCTCGCGTACGAGACGTAATTTTTCCTCGCCCTCATTCGTTTTTGGCGGAAAAAATTCGACGCTCAGTTCCATGATGTTGGCCTGTTCTTCAAATTGAAATACATTGATCGTTTAATAACGATAGTTTTCCGGCTTATAAGGGCCTTCTTTACTCACGCCAATATACGTTGCTTGCTGAGCAGAAAGCTCAGTTAATTGCGCGTTTAATTTTTTAAGTTGTAAACGTGCGACTTTTTCATCAAGATGCTTGGGCAAGGTATAAACGCCAATCGGATATTTCTTCGTGCCCACAGCGCCCCATAATTCAATTTGAGCAATGACTTGGTTGGCGAACGACGAGCTCATTACATACGATGGATGGCCAGTACCACAGCCCAAATTAACTAAACGTCCTTTAGCCAAAATGATTAATCGTTTTTCAGGCTTACCATTGGCAGCCGGGAAAATCACATGATCAACTTGCGGCTTAATTTCTTCCCACTGATATTTTTCAATGCCAGCAATATCGATTTCATTATCAAAGTGACCAATATTACAAACAATCGCTTGGTCTTTCATTAGCTTCATATGTTCTTCGGTAATGACATGGTAATTACCTGTCGCCGAAACAAAAATATCAGCCTTGTCAGCAGCATATTCCATTGTGACAACCCGATAGCCTTCCATGGCGGCCTGTAATGCACAAATAGGGTCAACTTCCGTTACCCAGACTTGCGCTGACAAAGCCCGCAAGGCTTGGGCAGAGCCCTTGCCAACATCGCCATAACCGCATACAACTGCTACCTTGCCAGCAATCATGACATCGGTAGCGCGTTTAATTGCATCAACTAAAGATTCACGGCAACCGTATAAATTATCGAATTTACTTTTGGTTACCGAGTCGTTGACGTTGATAGCCGGAAAACGTAAATCACCTTTAGCGAACATTTGATATAAACGGTGAACACCTGTGGTTGTTTCTTCAGTAACGCCCTCAACTTTAGCTAAGCGTGTTGAGTACCAGCTTGGGTCACTCGCCAGCTTCTGTTTAATGGCGGCAAATAAAATGGTCTCTTCTTCACTAGTCGGATGATTTAAAACCGCCTGATCTTTTTCGGCTTTAGCGCCAAGGTGAAGGAGCAACGTGGCGTCGCCGCCATCATCTAAAATCATATTGGTGAAGCCGCCATCGGCCCACTCAAAAATACGGTGGGTGTAATCCCAGTACTGCTCGAGTGATTCGCCTTTGATAGCAAAGACAGGGGTGCCATTAGCGGCAATTGCAGCTGCAGCATGGTCTTGGGTTGAAAATATATTGCATGAGGCCCACTGCACCTCGGCACCGAGCGCCTCTAAGGTCTCAATTAGTACTGCAGTTTGAATGGTCATATGCAAGGAGCCCGTAATACGTGCTCCACGCAGAGGTTGGCCGGCGGCAAATTCATTGCGTATTGCAATTAAGCCAGGCATTTCGGTTTCGGCAATGGCAATTTCTTTGCGCCCAAAGCTCGCTAATGCAATATCAGCAATAGCGCAACGTGTTGCAACAAATTCATTTAAATTGAAATCAGCTACGGTATTCATTCCTGCTCCAGCTAAATAGAGATCAATGCTGGGCAAGTAAACTCGCCAACCATTGATTACGGGTTAGCGAGCGCGGTTGCAAAAGCAGACTGGGTCTGCCCTCTTCAAGCCTGGGGAGGCAATTCAACTAGCCCCTTGCAACGCTCCTTGAAGTTCTGTTTAAATTGTAAACACTTTTTTAGCTTCCTGCATAACTTCAGCTAAGTTCGCTTGAAAGCCTTATCAGATCAGACTTTCAAGCGGAAATTATATTCCGGCGGCGGCTTTTAAGGCAGCAGCTTTATCGCGTTGCTCCCAGGTAAAGTCAGGTTCCTCGCGACCAAAGTGGCCATAGGCAGCGGTTTTACGATAAATTGGCCGCAATAAATTAAGCATTTTGACAATTCCTTTAGGGCGCAAATCAAAATGTTCGGCTACTAATTGCGCAATTTTTTCATCAGCAATTTTGCCGGTGCCATACGTACTTACCATGACTGATGTGGGATGAGCCACACCAATTGCATAGGAAATTTGAATTAAACAACGTGTCGCTAGTCCTGCGGCAACAATATTTTTTGCCACGTAACGCCCTGCATAGGCTGCTGAGCGATCTACCTTAGAAGGATCTTTGCCGGAGAAAGCACCGCCGCCGTGCGGTGCCGAGCCACCGTAGGTATCAACAATAATTTTTCGGCCGGTTAAACCACAATCGCCCTGTGGACCACCAATCACAAAGCGGCCAGTCGGATTGACCAAATATTTAATCGCGCCCTTGATTAAATGCTTAGGGAGAACCGGCTTAATAATTTCTTCAATTACGCCTTCACGCAAGCGCTCCAATGAAATATCTTCAGCATGCTGCGTCGAGAGCACTACTGTGTCGATTGAGTCTGGTTTGCCATCGACGTAACGTAAGGTAACTTGCGATTTAGCGTCGGGACGCAACCAATTTAAACGACCGTCTCGCCGTAATTGTGATTGACGCTCTACTAAACGATGGGCCAAATGAATTGGCATTGGCATTAGCTCAGGAGTTTCGTCGCAGGCGTAACCAAACATTAAGCCTTGATCGCCAGCACCTTGATCTAATCCGTCATCGGCAGCATGGTCGACACCCTGAGCAATATCGGGACTTTGTTTATCGTAAGCCACCAAAACTGCGCAACCCTTGTAATCAATTCCATATTCAGTGTTGTCATAGCCAATTTCTCGCAAGGTATTGCGGGCAACTTGGATGTAATCAACATTGGCGTGGGTGGTAATTTCGCCTGCAAGCACCACCAAACCCGTATTGCAAAGCGTTTCTGCAGCAACTCGAGCCGTCGGATCTTGCGTTAAGATGGCATCTAAGATGGCATCAGAAATTTGATCCGAAACTTTATCGGGGTGACCCTCAGTGACGGACTCTGAGGTAAAGAAATATTCATTTGCCATTGCATTTTCCTTATAAAAAATAAACACGATCGATATGACAACAGACGTGCCGGAAATACAACGGCGACGCTTTAGCAGAATTTTTGAATCGCCCCGCAAGTTGTCTTAACTCGGCGATTTGATATTTTAACTGAAAAAATGCTGATTTACTGAAGGGTTTGTAGGCATCCTGAGTTTATGAATATCATTGGTACATGCTTTCTCCATTGATTAACCTCGCGCTCCGGATGGTTGCCGCTTTACCTTTGGTCCTTGCTCAAGGTTTTGGTGGATTTTTAGGCTATGTTGCTTATCTAGCGTCTGCAAAGTATCGCGCTCTTTTCAAGGCTAATTATTCCCAGGCGCTAGCGGAAAGCCAACTAAAAAGCCAATATTTAAAGGCTATTCCTGGTTCTGGGATGCTGCTCGCCGATAGTTTATGGATCTGGCATAACCCCAAAAAAGCCCTTTCCCTGGCTGAGGTTGCTAACTGGAGCCTCGTTGAGGCAGCAATTGACGAGGGTCATGGTCTTATCATGCTCTGTCCCCATTTAGGCGGTTTTGAAATTATTCCACGCATTTTGGCAAACCATTTTCCGGCCACTATTTTGTACCGCCCTGCAAGGCAAGATTGGTTAAATAAGGTCATTGAATCGTGGCGGGCTTACCCCAATATGCATTTTGTGCCCACCAATCTTCATGGTGTGCGGCAAATGGTTAGGGCCCTGAGTCGTGGTGAGGCCATTGGCATTTTGCCGGATCAAGTGCCCAGTGGTGGTGAAGGGGTGTGGGCGCCTTTTTTTGGTCGCTATGCCTACACTACTACCCTGCCTGCTCGACTGGCAGGTCGCAAACAGATTCCGGTCGTGCTATTTTCTGCACAACGTAAAAGGCTTGGGCAGGGCTGGGTTATTCATGCAGAACGCTTAGCTGCATTTTCTGCTGATGCTGCGTTAGCTGCTGTCGAGTTAAATTCAGCCTTAGAAAAAATCATCTGTCGTGCACCCAATCAATATATTTGGGCCTACAACCGCTTCAAGCACCCCAGTGGCGCAGAACTGCCTCCAACTCAGTAAAAAAATTTCATCATGCATTGGCTACAAACCACACTTCATTTTTTGGTACTAGGTCTTTTGCGTTTTTTTTCTGTTATGCCTTATGCCCTCACGGTACATACTGGCTATGCACTTGGCTCACTAGCAGCGCGCCTACCGAGCGAAAGAAAGCGCGTGGTTAAAACCAATTTGCGCTTATGCTTTCCACAGCTTTCACCCACTGAAATTGATGCCTTAGCTTTAGCCCATTGGCGCCTCTTGGGAAGAAGTGTGGTTGAGCGAAGTCGTATTTGGCTGGGCAGTCCCAAACAAATCTCGGCGATGGTGGACATCAAAGCAGAGATTCAATTGGGCGATCGCAAACCCCGCTTATTAATCACCCCGCACTTTGTTGGCATTGAGGGTGGCATTTTAGCGCTGGGCGTACTGGGGCTCGACCGAGATTTACCCAAAGGGACTGGCTTATATCAAAACATGAAAAATCCTTTTTTTAATCAAAAAATTATTCAATGGCGGGAGCGCTTTGGTGGCAAATCGATTGCTCGCCAAAACCGCTTACGTGATTTATTGCGTGAAATTCGCACGGGTAATTTTGTTTTTATTGCGCCTGATATTGACCTGGGGCCCAAAGACAGTGTGTTTGTGCCCTTTTTTGGAATACCAACGAATACAGTTACCTCGGTATCACGCTTAGCAAAAATGGCTGGCGCTGAAGTTTGCTTAATGGTTACGGCACTAAAGCCAGACCAAAGTGGCTATATTTGTTCTATAAGCAAGCCTATTGAAGGCTTTCCTAGCGATGACCCTATTGCCGATACTGCGCGCCTCAATCGACTCTATGAACAGGAGATTATCAAAAAGCCAGCTGAGTACTACTGGATTCATAAACGCTTTAAACATCGCCCTCCTGGTGAGCCTGGTTTATATTCAAGCAAATGACAACGCAAACGCCACAAAAAATTCGCTTTACTAAAATGCATGGTGCCGGTAACGACTTTATTGTGCTGAACGGTATTAGCAATGATTTGGGTGCTGTAACCAAAGAACAATGGCGTAAATTAGCCCACCGTCAACTTGGTGTGGGCGCAGATCAAATCCTGATTGTTGAAAAAGCCATACGTTCGGATGCTGATTTTCGTTACCGAATTTTTAATGCAGATGGCGGAGAGGTTGAGCAATGCGGGAATGGCTCGCGTTGTTTTGTGCGCTATATTCACGAGCAAGGACTTTCTACTAAAAATCCGCTACGGGTCGAGGTGGCGCATTCCATCATCACGCTTGAAGCGCTTGCCGATGGGCAAGTTAAAGTCAATATGGGTGCGCCAATCTTTGAGCCCCAGCGCATTCCGTTTGAGCCAACTGGACTGGCATCCAAACTAGAGTTCCATGAAACTCTCTATGCATTACCCATTAGCTGCAATGCTGGCACACATGCCGATTGGATCGCTGCTCTATCGATGGGCAATCCCCATGCAATTCAAGTTGTCGATGATATTGAGAGCGCCCCAGTGGTGACAGAGGGTGCGCAGATTGAGGCAAATTCAGCTTTTCCTCAACGGGTCAATGCTGGCTACATGCAAATTCTGGATGCCCACGCTATCCGCTTACGGGTCTATGAACGCGGTGCAGGCGAAACGCTGGCCTGTGGTACTGGGGCCTGTGCGGCAGTGGTTTCGGGTATTCGGCGCGGCTTATTGCTGAGCCCAGTCCGGGTTGAAACTCGGGGCGGGAATTTAGACATTGTCTGGCCAGGCATGCTTGACGGCCAGCCTCAAGCGGTTGAGATGTATGGTCCCGCAATGACTGTTTTTGAAGGTGAGACGATCCTCTAAAGCTCCTTTTTAAGCATCGATTCCATACTTTAATCGGTACGCCTTTACTGCTGGCAAATACTGCTTTAATTCTGCATCGGCTGAGACAGTTAAAAATGTCATCACATCATTTAGGCTAGCAATTGCAACTACCGGCATGCCGAATTCTTGCGTGACGCTTTGCACCGCTGAGTAGGCTCCTATATCTATCGCTGTACCTGACTTCTCCATGCGGTCAAGGGCAATTAAAACTGCTGCTGGCTCGCCCCCCGCGGCCCGAATTAAATTTACTGATTCACGTACCGAAGTACCGGCAGAAATAACATCATCCACAATCACAACCCGCCCTTGAATCGGCGCCCCCACCATGGTGCCGCCCTCACCATGATCTTTTGCCTCTTTGCGGTTATATGCAAAAGAAATATTGTGGCCCTGCTCGGCTAAAGCAATAGCCGTTGCAGCTGCCAAAGTAATGCCCTTATAAGCTGGCCCATAGAGCATCTCAAACTGAACGCCCGATGCTGATAAGGCCTTGGCGTAATACCGACCCAAAGTGCCTAATAAAACGCCGCTACTAAATCCTCCGGCATTAAAGAAATAAGGTGATAAGCGACCCGCTTTCGTTTTAAACTCGCCAAACGCTAAGACACGTGCCTCGAGCGCAAAGCGAATGAAGTCGTGTTGATTATTTTGGGTTTGATTATTTTGTGGGTTCATAAGCCTCTATGTTACGCATCATTTCCGCCAACCTCAATGGCATTCGTTCTGCGGTCAAAAAGGGCTTTTTACCGTGGATGCAAAGCCAAGCGCCTGATTTTGTCTGTCTACAAGAACTCAAAGCCCAGCGCGATGATCTTGACGAGACAATTTTGAACCCAACCGGCATGACGGGCTATTTTCACCATGCCGAAAAGAAAGGCTATAGCGGATGTGGCATTTACTCAAGGCATCGACCCCAAGAAGTACTCTATGGTTATGGCAATACCGAATTTGATGCTGAAGGCCGTTATGTAGAGGTACGCTTAAAGAATTTATCCATTATTTCTGTTTATATGCCATCTGGCTCTAGCTCACCAGAGCGACAAGCAGCAAAATTCCGTTTTTTAAAATCTTTTCTACCGCATCTGCTGCAATTAAAAAAATCGGGGCGCGAAATTATTCTCTGTGGTGATGTGAATATTGCCCATCAAGAAATTGATCTTAAAAATTGGAAAGGTAATTTGAATAATTCAGGTTTTCTACCTGAAGAGCGTGCTTGGCTGACGCATTTGTTTGACAAGGTTGGCTATGTAGACGTCTATCGCCACCTAGAACCAACAACCAGTGATGCCGGCTATACCTGGTGGAGTAATCGGGGTCAAGCGTATGCCAAAAACGTAGGTTGGCGTATCGACTATCAAATTGCTAGTAGCAGTATTGCTGCTACTGCAAAAGCAGCGCAGATTTATAAGATCGAACGCTTCTCTGATCATGCGCCCTTAACCATCGATTATGACTGGGCCATTTAAATCAACTAAGCAGAGCTACGCTATTATTTTTTTATTCTGTCCAATATTTAAATACATCGTCAGCCAAATCAGTACTAAAACTGGTAAGCCAATAATGGCGGTACTAATAAAAAACATTTGATAGCCAAAGACATCCACAAATACGCCAGAGAAGCCCGCTAACCATTTAGGCAATAAAAGCATCATCGAACTAAATAGGGCGTACTGCGTTGCTGAATAGCGAATGTTAGTTAATGAAGATAAGTAAGCAATAAATGCTGCGCTCGCAATTCCGGAGCTTAAATTATCAGCTGAAATGACCCAAATCAAACCCTGTAAATCATGGCCTTGCGCTGCTAACCACGCAAATAAAAGATTACTGAATGCCGATAACACGGCGCCCACAAATAAAATTCGCATCACGCCAAAGCGTAAGGTTAAGACTCCGCCAATGAAAGCCCCAAGCAAAGTCATGATGACGCCAAAGACCTTACTCACAGCAGCGACCTCATCTTTGGTATAGCCCATATCCACATAAAATGGGTTAGCCATAATGCCCATCACTACATCGCTGATCCGATAAACCGCAATTAAGGCCAAGATAATGATCGCCTGCCAGCGATAGCGCTGAATGAATTCAGCAAAGGGCTCAATCAAGGTTTGGTATAGCCAAGCTTTTGCATTACGTGCTTGCGGCAGCAAAACTTGCGCAGGTTCTTGGCTAAATAAAGTGGTGATAACGCCTATGCTAATTGAGGCAGCCATACAAAGATAGGCAAATTGCCAAGCACTGACATCATACGAGCCACTGCCTGTCTCAACCCGTGCTGCCAGCCATAAAACGCCGGCGCCAGCCCAGATTAGTGCAAGCCTATAGCCTGTTTGATAGGTGGCCGCCAAGGCTGCCTGATGATCGCTAGCTGCTGATTCAATTCGAAAAGCATCTAAAGCGATATCTTGCGTAGCTGAACCAAATGCCACAATGAGGGCACACCAAACGATAGGATTCAATGCTACTTTGGGATCAAGACTGGCCATCCCCAGCAAACCGAAAATAATTAATGCTTGCGCAAAGAGCAGCCAACTGCGTCTACGCCCAAACCATTTGGTAAGAAAAGGAATTCGTAATCGATCGACTAATGGCGCCCACAGCCACTTGAACGCATAAATTAAACCTACCCAAGTTAAATACCCAATAGTGCTGCGATCAATGCCTGCTTCACGCAACCAAAAACTCAAGGTGCCTAATATTAGCAAAAGAGGTAAGCCTGCAGAGAAGCCTAAAAAGAGCATTCGCAGACAAGGCCATTCGAGATAAACCCGAAAATCTTTAAGCCAAGACTGAATTACATTAAGCACGTCGAATACGAAATAATGCCAAGCTGCCAAACAAATTCGGCAGCAATGTGACCTCTCTACCTTCATGCAAAATGCATTGATCAATCACCCTAAGGCCAAGGCTCGAAGCTAGTTTTTCAAAATCAGCGACAGTTAAAACGCGTACGTTCGGCGTGTTGTACCACTGATAGGGCAAGCTCTTTGAAACTGGCATATGCCCAAAGCCTACCGCTAGACGATGTGACCAATGACCAAAGTTTGGAAAAGAGATGATTGATTCTTTCCCTACCCGCACTACCTCACGCAGAATTTTTTCGGTCTGGTGGATAGTTTGTAGTGTTTGCGAAAGTACTACGGTATCAAAACTCTGGTCACCAAACAAAGCGAGGCCGCCCTCGAGATTTTGTTGAATCACATTAATATCTTTTTGCACACAAGCCAAAACCCGCGCATCATCTATTTCAACACCATAGGCTTGTACCGGTTTTTGCTGGCGTAAAAATTCGAGAAAACTACCGTCACCACAACCCAAATCTAATACTTGGCTAGATGGGGCAATCCATTTGGCAATCGCAATAAAGTCAGCGCGCATCATACCTTTGCCTCATCCATGGCCTGAAAATAAGACCGAATTAAATTGTGATAACGCGCATCATCTAATAAAAAAGCATCGTGGCCATGCGGCGCATCAATCTCGGCGTAGGTAACTGTACTTTTATTTACCAATAAGGCCTCAACGATTTCGCGGCTGCGATTCGGCGGAAAACGCCAGTCGGTAACAAAACTGATCACTAAAAACTTCGCTTGCACTTCGGCTAATGCGCGACTCAAACTACCCTCGGAGCGCCGCGCAGGATCAAAATAATCCAGCGCCCGAGTAATTAATAAATAGGTATTCGCATCAAAATACGTTGAAAACTTTTCACCCTGATGACGTAAATAACTTTCTACCTCAAACTCAACGTCAAAACTAAAACGGTATTCAGGAGATGCGCCGGCTGAGCGCTGTAGTTCGCGGCCAAATTTCTTCGCCATATCGTCATCAGATAAATAGGTAATGTGTCCAACCATACGCGCTAAACGTAAGCCACTTTTGGGCACTACGCCGTGGGCATAGTAATTACCACCATGAAAGTCAGGGTCGGAAAGAATGGCATTCCTAGCGACCTCATTAAAAGCAATATTTTGTGCCGACAGTTTGGGAGTTGATGCCACCGCTATACAGTGTCCAATACGCTTGGGGAAATGTATTGCCCACGCAATCGCTTGCATGCCCCCTAGGCTGCCACCCATCACGGCTGCAAAACGCCGAATGCCTAGCTTATCTGCTAAACGCGCCTGGGTATTCACCCAATCTTCAACCGTAATTACGGGAAAGTCGGCGCCATAAAAAGTGTTAGTTGCTGGATTAATGCTCATAGGACCCGTTGAACCAAAACAGGAGCCTAAATTATTCACCCCAATCACAAAAAAATGATCGGTATTAACTGGCTTACCTGGACCAACCATATTGTCCCACCACCCAATATCACTGGTATTGTCAGGGTTAGGGCCAGCAACGTGGTGCGAAGCATTTAAAGCATGGCAAATTAAAACCGCATTACTTTTGGCGGCGTTCAGTTTGCCGTAGGTTTCAATCACTAAATCGTAATTAGGCAAGATTGCACCACTTTGCAAAGGCAAAGGCTCAGCAAAATGAATCGTATTGCGCGAAAGGTTTAACTCGCTCATTCTGAGAGCAAGATACGCAGGCTAAGCTCTGAAGCCTCTGTGGGTAGTTTTTTGAAGCCGCTGCGCGCAAAACGATGCCAGCGTCCTAATATATAGCTCATGAGAATGGCGGCACGGATACTAATCTCTTCCTGCCCCAATTTGGCTATCTGTCCCCCTTGGGTTTGCGCAATCCGTAAAGATTGCTTGAGGGATGCCTCAACACGATCTAAAACCTGACTAATGCGCTCTTGTAAGCGCTCGTCTTCTTGCAAAAGCGCATCGCCTAACAGTACGCGAGTCATCCCAGGATTTTTTTCTGCAAACGCCAACAGCATTTGCAAAATGCCGCGCACTTGAGCCAAGCCAGATTCTTCTTTCTGGGTAATTTGGTTAATCAGCCCAAATACAGTTTGCTCAATAAAGCCAATCAGCCCCTCAAACATTTGGGCTTTACTGGCAAAATGCCGATATAAAGCGGCTTCAGAAACTTGAATTTTTGCTGCCAATGCTGCAGTTGTAACCCGCTCACCTTTCGGGTGTTGCAGCATTTCCGCTAATACTTGCAAAATTTGTAAGCGCCTCTCACCCGGTCGCGGTCGTTTGCGCAGCTTGTCAGAGCCCTGGCTCTCACCTTGAGATTCTGCTGCAACGGGGGCGGATTCTCTACTCGGGCTCATTCAACAATTTTCCAGAACTTAGCGTGATCGAATCATGGTACCAAAAGCTTGCTCGGTCAAAATTTCTAACAGCAAAGAGTGCTCAATTCGACCGTCAATAATATGCACTGAATTCACCCCACTTTTAGCTGCATCGAGTGCCGAAGCAATTTTAGGCAACATTCCCCCAGAAATTGTGCCGTCGGCAAAAAGGCTATCGATTTCTCGTGCTGTTAAGTCAGTCAATAAATTTCCTGTTTTATCCATTACGCCATGGGTATTGGTCATCATGACTAATTTTTCAGCTTTGAGAATTTCTGCCATCTTGCCAGCTACTAAATCGGCATTGATATTAAAGGCCTGTCCTTCGGCGCTAAAGCCAATTGGGGAAATCACTGGAATAAAGGCATCGTCTTGTAATGCCTTTACTACTGCAGGATTAATGGCCTCTATTTCACCCACAAAACCGAGATCGATCGTCGCGCCCGGCTTAGATTCATCTGGGACAAACATTTTGCGCGCATGAATTAGGCCACCGTCTTTACCAGTCAAGCCTACTGCTTGACCGCCATAATGATTAATTAACATCACAATGTCTTGTTGAACCTCGCCGCCCAGCACCCATTCCACTACTTCCATGGTTTCTTCATCGGTGACGCGCATACCCTGAATAAAAGTGCCAGTCTTGCCAATCTTTTTTAGCGCTTCATCAATTTGTGGCCCACCACCATGCACGACAACAGGATTCATGCCAACTAGTTTCAACAAAATGACATCACGCGCAAAACTTTCTTTAAGGCGCTCCTCAATCATGGCGTTACCGCCATATTTGATAACGATCGTTTTGCCATGATATTGACGTATGTAAGGCAAAGCTTCGGCCAGAATCTCCGCCTTTAACAAGGGGGAAATATCGGCAATGGTGGGTAAATTCTTCGTCATTAGCTGGCTTTAGTTTACGCTTGCCTGGAGTTTATATTTGACTTAATCGCCGAACAGTTTTTGACGTAGTTCACGCCGCTCTTGGGCTTCAAGCGATAAGTTGGCGGTTGGGCGCGCAATTAAGCGTGACAAGCCAATGGGCTCACCCGTCTCTTCGCACCAACCGTAATCACCCGACTCAATGCGTGCCAAAGCTTGCTCAACCTTTTTTAACAGCTTACGCTCGCGGTCTCGAGTACGTAACTCAAGCGCATGTTCTTCTTCTATCGTCGCGCGATCAGCGGGATCTGGCACCAAGATGTTTTCCCGTAAATGCTCGGTGGTTTCCGAGGCATTTTTTAAAATATCCTCTTTCAGGGTCGCGAGCTTTAAACGAAAAAACTCAAGCTGGGCGGCACTCATATAATCTTTATCACCCATCTGCAGTAACTCAGCCTCAGTTACGGGAATCAGCGGAGCGCCTTTCGACGCTGGTTTTGCGGTGGCTTTCGATGGGGCTTTGCTGGTTTCTTTTGCCATTGTTGCGCTTGCTTTCTCGGCTAACTTAGCGCTACTTGCTGTTTTTACGATCATCTTTTTCTTCCCAATATTTCTGAAGCATTATTGCCCCATTCTGCCAAAGTTTTCGGTGTTTACTTTAAATCTGGCTGTGGCGCGGGATTGTACCTCAAGGTGCCCCAAGCCAATTTAAACCAAACACCCTTCCAATCCTGCCATTAATGTGTCTTTGGGTAAATCAATGCCGATAAAGACCATTCGCGTTTGCTTGGGCTCGGTTCCCCAGGGCCCCGCTAAATCGCTTCCCATCATTTGATGGACACCCTGAAACACCACCTTACGGGCACTTCCCTTTACGTAAAGCACCCCCTTATAACGTAACATTTTTTCACCAAAAACCTCAAGAATTCCGCCCAAAAAATCTTCTAACTTTTTAGAATCGAAGGGGCGCTCACTACGAAATACGAATGATTGAATTCGATCGGTATGACCAGCATGGTCATGATGCTGATGCCCATGGTCAGCATGATCATGATCTGCATGATCATGACTATGATCGTGGCCACAGTCAGTATGGTCGTGCTCTTCTGCGCCTAAAAAATGGGGGTCAATATCGAGTTTAGCGTTGAGATTAAAGCCCTTTAAATCCAATACTTCATTGAGCGGCACGAGCCCCTGAGTAATCGCCTTAATAGGTGCACGTGGGTTCATATGCATGAGCCTGCTGTGTAAATTCGCTATTTCGGCTGGACTGACTAAATCTGTTTTAGTGATAAAAATTTGGTCGGCAAAGCCCACTTGGCGCTGGGCTTCTTCATGCTCCGTTAATTGCTGTTGGCCATGTTTAGCATCGACTAGGGTCACGACCGCATCGAGCACATAATGCTCAGCCACATCATCGTCCATAAAAAAAGTTTGCGCTACTGGCCCGGGATTGGCGACACCTGTCGTTTCAATTACCACGCGCTCAAACTGAATTTTTTTCTGCTGACGTTGTTCCCATAGTTGATTTAAAGCCTCAACTAAATCGCCACGAATGGTGCAGCAAACGCAACCATTACTCATTTGCACAATCGTCTCTTCACTGTTTTGTACCAAAATATCGTTATCGATATTTTCTTCACCAAACTCGTTTTCAATAACGGCAATTTTTTTGCCGTGCTGTTCGGTCAAGATATGTTTAAGTAAAGTTGTTTTACCGCTACCTAAAAATCCAGTAAGAATTGTGACGGGAATTAATGCCATTTCAGTTCCATTTCAGTGCTGAGGGAAGATAACAAGCTAGCTATCTTACGCCTTGCTGGGTTTAGCGCGTGGATGAGCCAAATCGTAGGCCTGCGCCAAATGCTGAAAATCAAGGGCGGTATAAATTTGGGTACTAGCGATGCTGGCATGGCCCAGCATTTCCTGGACTGCCCGTAAGTCATGCGAGGATTGCAAAACATGGCTAGCAAAGCTATGACGCAGCATATGGGGGTGCACATGGGTTGGCAAGCCTGCACGGATGGCTAAGGTACGCAGCCTTGCCTGCACCGTGCGCGGGGCTAAACGTTGGCCTTTAGCGGAAATAAATAAAGCTGGGCTGGGTGACTGAAGGTCGGCGGCCTGTAGAAAGTTCCGCCACGCCTGTAATGCATTCATCGCCGGTAAACCTACAGGGATGCTCCGGCGCTTGCCGCCTTTTCCCAGAACCGTTACTTCTGCCGCATCCCAATCCAGCCAGCCTGCAGAGGCCTCCTTACGATCGCGACTAATTAACACATCAATACCAAGTACTTCTGATAAACGCAAACCAGAGGAATACAACAACTCAATTAAAGCGGCATCGCGAATCGAATCTAAGTCTTGTTTTTCTCCCGCCTCGCTCTGGGCTTGCTGCACTAGGGCAATTGCCTGCTCTACCGACAGCGCCTTGGGGAGCGGCTTATTCCGTTTTGGTGCCTTCACATCTGCAACTGGGTTAGCCAATAAGTGAATTTTGTTCGTGCGTTTTTTTTCTGCGCTTTGCTGACCCAGCCAATCAAACCAGCCGCGCCATGCAGATAAGGCTCGCGCAATACTCCGTGGCGCTTGATTTTTTGCATGTAAGCGTGCCGCCCAACGCCGCACCTGTGCATTAGTAGCGCTCAGTAAGTCACCGCTATCTTCATGGGCAAGCAGTTGTAGTTGTCTTAAGTCGTGCTGATACGCCGTCAGCGTATGGGGCGAGAGTTGCCGTAATACATGCAACTCCTGCAGGTAGGCTTGCGCAAGGGGCGGAAGATCAGGCGGAGGCTGGCTCATAAGCGCGCACACGATCGAGTGCAGCAGCAGTTAACTCCGCAATTTGGCGTAAATAAAAAGCGCCCATATCTGCCGTAAAGCGATTGGCGTCTTTACTCGCAAGCAATAGCACTGCGGGCGCTGCTGCACTGCTCAAGGGTAAACCAATCGCCACTAAACTTTGCCATTGATCATCGATTGCGATTTGCGTCGCAAGTAAATCAATGCTTGCTGCCGGCAATTCTTTGGCAGAGCCACACAATGGGCTTTCTAACCAAGGCGAAAAAAATGGCTGGGGCGGCAACACCATCGCTGCATCAACTTCAAATACTTCAGCTAAACCCGTTGTGACTGCTGTCTCAACCTCAAAGCGAGTACTTGCCCGCATAAGCAATAACAACCATGCTACTAAGCCTTTTTGGGTTTTATCATTGCGGCTACCAAAATGCAGCATTTCACTAAGCCGGCGATTCAGCTCTTGATTTTGGGTGCGCAAGATCGACATCTGTCGCTCTTGTAATGAAATAGCGCTACCACCATGGGGATGCTTTAAGCGAATTTCATTTAATAAATCAGCATAGCGCTCGAAAAATTCAGGGGTAGCTCGCAACCAATCGGCAACTAGAGCCTCTTGCTCAGCCTGCTTGGAATCAATTGCGCTGTGATTAGAACTCATTCCATCTTCCTAACTTAATTTTTTACGTAATAAATCGTTCACTTGTTGAGGGTTGGCCTTGCCTTGAGAGGCCTTCATAATTTGCCCTACCAAAGCATTAAATGCTTTTTCTTTGCCGGCCTGAAACTCTGCAACTAATTTAGCATTGTCTGTCATCACTTGATCAATTAAGCGCGCTAACTCACCACTGTCGCTAATTTGTCGCCAGCCACGCTGATCAATGATGGCATCAATCGTACTGCTCTTTTGGCCAGTGCTAGCCTCATCCCACAAAATGGTAAAAATATCTTTGGCAATTTTGTTTGAAATCGTGCCGTCAGCCACACGCTCTAGTAATGGCGCTAAATCGTTAGCACTAAGCGGTGAATCACTCGCTGCTAAGTTAGCGCGATTGAGTGCCGAAGCAAGCTCTCCGGTAACTAAATTGGCAGCAACCTTTGCCATCGGCTGACCCACCAAACCAACAAGGGCATTAAATAATTGTGCCGTCGCCCGATCTTGCGATAACAATTGCGCATCGTAGGCAGAAAGGCCGAACTCTTTTTGCCATTGGTTGCGCACGGCATCTGGCAGGATGGGCATACCAGCGCGCACTTGGGCGACCCATGCCTGATCAATTTGTAAAGGCAATAAATCAGGATCAGGAAAATAACGATAATCATTAGCGTCTTCTTTACTGCGCATGCTACGCGTTTCTTTCTTATCCGGATCATACAAACGCGTTTCTTGTCTAACCTCGCCACCGTCTTCGATCAATTCAATTTGGCGACGAATTTCATAATTCATCGCCTCTTCCATAAAACGAAACGAATTCAGATTTTTAATCTCACAACGCGTGCCTAATTTAGCCGACCCCATTGGCCTCACTGAAACATTGGCATCACATCGAAATGAGCCCTCTTGCATATTGCCATCACAGACATCTAGCCAAACAACCAAGCTATGCAGGGCTTTCGCATAGGCCACGGCCTCTTCTGCGCTGCGCATCACGGGTTCAGTCACGATCTCTAGTAATGGTGTACCTGCACGATTTAAATCGATACCACTGGAGGGCTCGCCATGGGGCCCAATAAAATCTTCATGCACTGATTTTCCTGCGTCTTCTTCTAAGTGAGCGCGGGTGAGTTGAATCAACTTACTCTCGCCATTAAAAATAATTTCGACTTGACCACCCAGCACGACCGGAATTTCATACTGGCTAATTTGATAGCCTTTGGGTAAATCAGGATAAAAATAATTTTTGCGCGCAAAAATACTGACAGGTGCGATGGTTGCGCCAATCGCTAGACCAAAACGAATTGCATGCTCGACCGCTTGGCGATTTAACACCGGCAGCACTCCAGGTAACGCCAAATCAACTGCGCAGGCTTGGGTATTTGCAGGCGCGCCAAAATGCGTACTTGCACCGCTAAAAATTTTTGATTGGGTTTTTAATTGCGTATGTGTTTCTAGCCCGATGACCACTTCCCATTCCATTACGCCACCTCGCTCGGCTGCCGCAGATGCCAATCGCTAGCCTGCTGATATTGATGGGCAATTTGCAAGAGTCGGGCTTCGGCAAAATAATTACCGATCAGTTGCATGCCAATGGGTAAATTATTTTGATTAAAGCCGCAAGGAACACTCATTGCTGGTAAGCCAGCCAAGTTGGTTGATAAGGTATAGATATCGGCCAAATACATTTGCAAGGGGTCTTGGGTTTTTGCTCCTAAAAGCCATGCAACATCGGGCGCCACTGGTCCTAAAATGACATCACACTGCTCAAACGCAGTCTGAAAATCAGCGGCAATAATGCGGCGTATTTTTTGCGCTTGTAAATAATATGCGTCATAGTATCCGTGCGATAAAACATAGCTACCAATTAAAATGCGCCGCTTGACTTCTGCACCAAAACCTTCGCTACGGGATTTTTTATACATCTCTTGAAGATCAGAATACTGCGCGGCGCGATGGCCAAAACGAACACCGTCAAAACGACTCAAATTACTCGAAGCTTCAGCGGGGGCAAGCACGTAATAAACCGGGATAGATAATTTTGTTTTAGGTAAAGTGACGGTGCATAAAATAGCGCCTAAGGCGGCTAGCTGCTGCGCGCCGGCTTCAACTGCTTGCGCTACTTCGGGCGCTAAGCCTGCGGCAAAAAACTCGGCAGGCAAGCCAATGCGCAAACCACTTAAAGGCTTTGCTGCATTATTAATTTGCGGCTCACTCCAGCCTTGGTGCAAATAACGGCTATAGTCTTCGCCCGAATCGGCTAACGAAGTTGAATCGCGTCCATCATGAAATGACATGGCACTTAAAAGTAACGCGCAATCTTCTGCGCTCTTGCCAATGGGGCCCGCTTGGTCTAAAGACGATGCGTAGGCAATCATGCCGTAGCGTGACACCCGCCCATAGCTTGGCTTGATACCCGTTAGCCCACATAGCGCCGCTGGCTGACGAATCGAGCCGCCTGTATCCGTGCCTGTAGCTATTGGGGTTAGTCCCGCGGCAACAGCTGCTGCCGAACCGCCGGATGAGCCCCCCGCTACGCAGGCTGGATTCCATGGATTGAGCACAGCGCCATAAGCCGAGTTTTCATTTGATGAGCCCATTGCAAACTCATCCATATTGGTTTTACCCAAACAGACCATGCCTGCGGCAGTCGGATTTTCCTCGTCCGGTAGCCCTAAACGAGCCACCACTGCAGCATCAAATGGGCTTTGATAATCCTTAAGCATCTTGGAGCCTGCCGTAGAGTGCCAGCCCCGAGTGACAAAAACATCCTTATGCGCTACTGGTATGCCAGTTAAAGGGCCGCCTAAGCCGCTTGCCAAGATGTTGTCGGCCAGATCTGCTTGGGCCAAGCTCAAAGCAGGATTGACATCCAAAAATGCATTCCAGCGCTTACCCTGAGCGATGCGCTCTAAAAAATAGCTAGTTAACTCGCGGCTAGATACCTGCTTGGCGGCTAAGGCCTTCGATAAGAGGGCTACAGTGGCAGTATGCCAACTCATTCAAGCACGCGGGGTACGAGAAAATAGCCGTCTTCTTGAGCTGGGGCTGAACGCATATTCGCCGTCCGTTGATCAGTTTCACTAACCTGATCAAGGCGGAGTGGCTGAGCCAAGTCACGTAAAAAAAGAATGGGGTGCGCCAGGGGTGCGCAAGCGCTGGTATCCACCGCTTGCATTTCGGCAACCAAAGCAAAAATAGCCTGTAACTGGGGCAAAAGTGCCTCAGCCTCGGGTTCGCTCAGCTCGAGCCTAGAAAGGTGCGCAATGCGCTGGACTTCATCGAGTTTCATGGGGCGCTAGGGTATCATTCTTCTTTATCTTCATTAACTTGACTATTTTCCCACTTACATTATGTTTGGTCTGATTCGTAACTATTTTGCCAATGATCTCGCTATCGATCTTGGTACCGCAAATACCTTGATTTATATGCGCGATCGGGGAATCGTACTCGATGAGCCATCGGTAGTAGCAATTCGTCAAGAAGGTGGTCCTAATGGCAAAAAAACCATTCTGGCAGTAGGCACAGAAGCAAAAGCGATGTTAGGTCGTGTACCCGGGAATATTGAAGCTATTCGCCCCATGAAAGATGGCGTGATTGCCGACTTCACCATTACCGAGCAAATGCTGAAGCAATTTATCAAAATGGTGCATGAAAGCAAATTATTTAGGCCAAGCCCGCGCATCATTATTTGCGTACCCTGCGGCTCTACCCAAGTTGAACGCCGGGCGATTCGTGAGTCGGCATTAGGCGCTGGTGCATCGCAAGTTTTTCTCATTGAAGAACCGATGGCTGCAGCAATTGGTGCTGGCCTCCCGGTATCTGAAGCCCACGGCTCGATGGTGATTGATGTTGGCGGTGGTACCACTGAAGTTGGGGTGATGTCCCTAGGCGGCATGGTTTATAAGGGCTCTGTTCGCGTTGGTGGAGATAAATTTGACGAGGCAATTTCCAACTATATTCGCCGCAATTACGGCATGTTAATTGGCGAACAGACTGCTGAAAATATTAAAAAAACAATTGGCTCCGCGTTTCCGGGTTCCGCCGTATTAGAAATGGAAGTCAAAGGACGTAATTTGGCCGAAGGCATTCCACGTAGCTTTACGATCACTAGCAATGAAGTGCTTGAAGCGCTTACCGATCCCTTAAATCAAATTGTGACTGCGGTTAAAGCAGCGCTTGAGCAAACTCCACCTGAGTTAGCTTCAGATATTGCCGAACGCGGCATGATGCTTACCGGTGGAGGCGCCCTATTGCGTGACCTTGATCGTCTACTCCTAGAAGAGACCGGTTTGCCCATTCACATTGCAGAAGACCCCCTTACCTGCGTAGCTCGTGGCTCTGGTATTGCGCTCGAACGCATGGACAAGTTGAGTGGCGTTTTCTCGCAAGAGTAAGTAACCGTTTACTCGGTCAGAGCCTTGCAACATAGCGCTCCGCCACTTTTTAAACAGGGCATTTCAGCTCTCGTTAAACTTTTTGTCTGTCTTGCAATTAGTTTGACATTGATGATCATGGACTTCCGTTTTCATACGTTAGATCCAGTGCGTAATCAAGTCAATTGGCTCTTGCGGCCACTTGAATATGTCAGCCTTACACCACGCCTGCTCTTCGATTGGACAAGTAATTATTTCACTACCCGCGGCGAACTCGAACGTGAAAATCAAAGTATTAAACTGCGCCAATCTGAACTAGCACTACTTGCTACTCAAGGCGAATTACTTTTAGCTGAAAATCAAAATTTACGTCAGCTACTTAATTTCCAAAAACAACTTACTTACAAAACCTTGCCGGTAGAAATTTTATTTAATCCCCCGAATCCAATTTCACAACGCATTGTGATTAATCGTGGCAGCAATGATGGCCTGAAGGCGGGTAACCCAATTGCGAATGATGCTGGTATTTTGGGACAAGTCGTGCGCATTTATGAAAACTCTGCTGAGGTATCGCTGCTCGAGGATCGTGATTTTGCAGTGCCAGTTCAGGTGGCTCGCAATGGTTTGCGTGCCGCTGTTTTTGGTACGGGTCGTAGCAATCCTTTGGAGCTAAGATATTTGCCAGTCGCTAGCGATTTAGAGGTGGGTGACATTCTTTTAACCTCAGGAATTGATGGCACCTATCCCCCTGGGTTTGCTGTTGCCATGATTACCCGAATCGAACGGAATCTAGAAAAAAACTCCTCAAATGTATTTTGTGTACCGATTGCTCCTGTGAATCGCTATCGCCATGCACTCGCCTTGCTGTATGAAACACAAGTCGATGCTAAGCCTGCGCCTCAGAAGTCTTCTAGCAATCCAACGGGTCCAACTGATAACGCCGGGTTTGCTCCCGGTCGCCGTCAAACACGCACCAAAGGCATGCAATGATCGACTTTCAAAGCGGCTACATCCTCCGTCCAGTAAATCGTGTATTTATCTATGTCAGTTTATTTTGCGCTCTTCTACTCAATCTTTTGCCGCTGGGTAACTATGCTTGGGTACCCGATTTTTTAGTGCTGGCACTTATTTTTTGGAATATTCATCAACACCGCCTAATCGGCGTTATATCTGCATTTGCACTTGGCTTACTGATGGACGTACATAATTCGGATTTATTAGGCATTCATGCTTTTAGCTACTCACTAGCCGCATATTTAGCTGTGACTTGGCACCGGCGCATTATTGCCTTGCCAGTTGTTTCGCAAGCACTACATATAACTCCCTTATTTTTATTAGTAGCCCTTTTTCCCCCGCTAATTCATTGGCTCTTGAGCGGGACGATTTATTGGTGGGCCATTGGCAGCGGTGTTTTACAAACCCTGATTGAGGTTCTGCTTTGGCCAGTTACTACCCGCATTTTATTAGCACCGCAACGTCGCCCGCTACATGTTGATCATACTCGGCCCCTTTAAATTTTAAGTATGGGCGCACTGAAAAAACCAGATTTAGGCTCCTTTCAAAAGCGTATCTACATTGCTACGCTATTTGTTTCTTTTTGTTTTTTACTTTTACTCTCTCGGCTAGTGTGGTTGCAGCTTTTTAGTCACCATAAATACGCTACCTTGGCTGAAAGTAATCGCATTGCTATCGTGCCGGCGCCAGCTAATCGCGGCTTACTAATCGATCGCAATGGTATTGTCATCGGCCGTAACTATTCGGCCCTAACTTTAGAAGTGAACGCTGGCGAAGTTCAAGGCAATATCGATGGCTTAATCGATTCTTTAGCAAAAATTGTTTTAATTACGCCGCGCGATCGTAAAAATTTTAAGCGTTCTTTGGAAGATTCTCGCAACATGGGCACCATTCCCTTGCGCTCGATGTTGACTGATGCAGAAACTGCCCGCTTTATGGCAAATCGCTATCAATTCCCTGGAGTTGAAATTCGGGCGCGCAGTTTCCGCGAGTACCCTTATAACGAACTTGGTTCCCATCTCATTGGTTATATTGGTCGCGTATCGCAACGCGATAAAGAGCGCATGCTAACTGAAATAGAAACAGCGCGTCCTGATATTGACCCCTATGCACTACAGGCGTCTTTTTTATCTGGCATTCAATACGTCGGCAAAATTGGCCTTGAACAAAGTTATGAGCCGGTATTGCGTGGCACTCCAGGAATTGATCAAGTGGAAATTACTGCTGGCGGTAAGCCAGTTCGCACCTTGGCCAGCTTTCCTTCAACCCCAGGGAAAAATGTTGTGCTTTCAGTAGATATTAAATTACAGTATTTAGTCGAAGAACTGTATGGCAACTTTCGTGGCGCCTTTGTAGCCATTGAACCCGCTACTGGTGATATTTTGGCTTTTGTTTCCAAGCCTAATTTCAATCCCAATGACTTTGTTGAGGGCATCGATTCCGTTACCTGGAAAGAGTTAAACGAATCAAAACAAAAACCCCTTTATAACCGGCCATTAAAAGGCATTTATCCCCCTGGTTCTACCTATAAACCCTTTATGGCTTTGGCAGCGCTTGAAAATAATAAGCGCAAGCCGAGCGATGCGATTTCTGATCCTGGCTTTTTTAATTTTGGTAATCATACTTTTAGGGATGATAAAAAGGGTGGGCATGGTACGGTTGATATGCAAAAATCGATTGTGGAGTCTTGCGATACCTACTATTACACTTTGGCTCGGGACATGGGTGTCGATATGATTCATGACTTTATGAAGCCCTTGGGTCTTGGACAAATTACTGGCATCGATTTAGAAGGTGAGAACCGGGGCATTTTGCCTTCCACTCAATGGAAAAAAACAAACTTTAAAAAACCCGAACAGCAAAAATGGTATGAAGGCGAAACTATTTCTCTGGGCATTGGTCAAGGCTATAACACCTTTACAATTTTACAATTGGCCCATGCGCTTGCTAATGTTGCCAATAACGGCGTAGTGATGAAGCCGCACCTCGTTAAGGCGATTGAAGATCCCTTTACGCGGCAAAAAGAATTAACCACGCCTAAGGAAAGTTATCGCCTGCAATTCAAGCCGGAGAATATTGAGGTAATTAAAAAAGCCATGATTGAAGTAAACCGCTCCGGAACCTCTGCTGCTGTCTTTAAAGATGCGGCGTACCAAACTGGCGGAAAAACCGGCACCGCGCAAGTATTTAGCCTCAATTCACAAGAATATAAGCACTCTGCCACCAGTGAATATTTACGTGATCACGCGCTTTATATTGCGTTTGCACCTGCTGAAAAACCAACTATCGTGATTGCCATGGTGGTTGAAAACGCTGGCTTCGGAGCCCAATACGCCGCCCCAATCGCACGTAAAGCACTTGATTATTATCTTGAAGGTAAATGGCCAAAGGGGGTTCCTGAATGGAAAAGGGCCCCCTAAAAAAATGGTTTGGACAACTATTTTTTGGTTTTGATCGACAGCTTGGGCTAATATTTTTAGGCCTCGCTGCTATTGGCTTCATTACTTTTTTGTCAGCAGGCGAAAATACAGCTGTACGTATTGAAGATGAAATACGTAATTTTGTCTTAGCCTTCATTTTGATGTGGCTAGTTTCTTGGATTCCCCCTAAATGGCTCGAAGTCGCAGCTGTATGGGTTTATAGCGTGGGCTTAGCGCTATTGCTTGCTGTTGCTGCATTTGGCTTAATTAAAAAAGGTGCGCGGCGTTGGCTCAATCTTGGTGTGGTAATTCAGCCTTCCGAAATTATGAAAATTGCCATGCCCCTAATGCTGGCTTGGTATTTTCAAAAACGGGAAGGCGTACTGAAAACCTGGGACTATGCCATTGCAGGATGTTTATTGGCTTTACCCGTCTTCCTAATTGCCCGGCAACCCGACCTAGGTACTGCCTTATTAGTCTTAGCGGCCGGCCTATATGTCATTATTCTGGCGGGCTTTCCGTGGCGCTGGATTATTCCCGTAGTGGTTGTCGCTGTTATCGGTATTATTTTAATTATTAGCTTTGGGAACACCATTTGCACGCCCGAGATGATCTGGCCCTTAGTTAAAGAGTACCAAAAGCATCGCATCTGCACTCTTTTGGACCCGTCTAGCGACCCCCTTGGCAAAGGTTTTCATACTATTCAAGCAATTATTGCAATCGGCTCGGGAGGACTTTTTGGTAAAGGCTGGCAGTTGGGCACGCAAGCACACCTCGAATTTATTCCCGAAAAGCATACTGATTTTGTATTTGCGGTTTACTCGGAAGAGTTCGGTCTCATTGGCAATATTGTTTTACTAGGTTTATTTTTTGCGTTAATTAAACGTGGCTTGGCTATATCAGCAAGTGCGCCAACTTTGTTTACAAGATTGCTTGGCGCCTCAATTACCTTAATTTTCTTTACTTATGCTTTTGTCAATATTGGTATGGTAAGCGGCTTGCTGCCTGTCGTTGGGGTGCCCCTACCTTTTATTAGTTATGGTGGCACTGCGCTTGTGACCCTGGGTTTTGGCGCTGGGATTTTATTAAGTATACATCGCCACCGCCGCTTAGTACAAACTTAAATTCCCTTGTAAGCCATATATTACCTGGGTAGAGGCCTGAGTAAGATAATCGAATGCCAATAAAAAAGCCCGGCTAGCCGGGCTTTGCTGTACGCAAACGAATTACTTCTTACGCTTATTAACAGAATCTTTAAATGCTTTACCTGCAGAAAACTTGACAGTTTTAGCTGCGGCAATTTTTAAAGGCTCACCCGTTTTTGGGTTACGTCCCATGCGTGCAGCACGCTTGCCAGATGAGAAGGTACCAAAACCAATTAACTGTACCGAGTCGCCCTTAGTAACTGCTTTAATAATATTTTCAATCGATGAATTTAATGCAAATTCAGCTTTCGCTTTTGAAATTTCGGCATCGTCAGCAATTGCTGCGATTAGTTCTGCTTTGTTCAAGTGAGGCTCCTTGTGGATTAGTTTGCGCACATTGCGCTACTAGGATTTTAACCACAATTTATTCCAAAAATAAAGTCTATTCGAAAAAATTCTATATAGAATAAACCCTGAGAGCTAATCCAATACAATGAGCTCAGTGACAAAATATTCCGTCTCTCCAAAACAACTAGTCGGTAAGCCAATGTGCTGTTCGTACTTTAATGCAACTTTTTTGCCTAAATTTGCATTAATTTTCTGGGCTACTGCATCATTCCGCACTGTAAAAAGGAATTTTTCGGACATTGTTCCTGGCATTGAAACCATCGCCAATTCACCTTCCCAAGTTTTACAAATAAAGCCACGGTTCGAGAATTTTTGCACATAGCCAGCTCGCTCGCCACTAGAATAGCTCCAATTCAAGGTGACCCAGGTATAGGCAGCCAACAAGCCCCCTATCACTAGCAGGGGCAAAAGTAGGTATTTAAATAGCTTGACCATGTGTTTCTTTCGTTTCTCTTGGTAATTTAAAAGTACTTTAAACTTTACTCTATGTCAGCCAAAACTTCAGACAAAACCCTTGAGCAGCTTTTTAAAAATAATCGCCAATGGGCCGAAAAGCGCATTAAACAAGATCCCAGTTTCTTTAAGCGCCTAGTTAATCAGCAGGCCCCTAAGTACCTCTGGATTGGCTGTTCTGATAGCCGAGTACCCGCCAATGAGATTGTTGATCTGCTTCCGGGAGAGCTCTTTGTCCATCGCAATGTGGCTAACGTAGTGGTCCATACAGATCTCAATTGCCTCTCAGTTTTACAGTTTGCGATTGATTTACTAAAAGTTGAACATATTTTAGTTGTTGGCCATTATGGCTGTGCTGGTGTGCATGCAGCACTTAGCGGCCGGCGCGTCGGACTTGCTGACAATTGGTTACGGCATGTCAAAGATGTAGGTCAAATGCATGAGCGCTATTTAGGGGAAGCCCTAACAACGGCAAAAAAACAAGATCGCTTATGCGAACTCAATGTGATCGAACAAGTAGTGAATGTCTGCGAAACGACCATCGTGCAAGATGCCTGGTCTCGTGGACAAGAATTAACTATTCATGGCTGGGCTTATCGTTTAGAAAATGGACTTATTAACGATTTAGGCATGACCGTTGGCGCTCCCGCTGAACTGGCTATTGCCCACTCTAAGAGTCTCGCTCGTTATCAAGCAGAAAAATAACAAGGTGCGCCGGGCGGTTCTGTCTTTACTAATGTGGGGCAGTTTTGAGCTGGCTTAAATCTGCACTGAACCATCTTTTGGTGGGGCTTTTAAATGCCTTAACCTATTTGCCATATCCCGCCCTAGTGCACCTGGGTTATGGCTTGGGCTGGTTAGCAGCCCATATTCCTAGCGAACGCCAGCAGGTAGTTAAGACTAACTTACAACGCTGCTTTCCAGATCTTAGTTCTGCAGAAATTTCCTCTTTAGCCGTTTTGCATTGGCGCTTATTAGGTCGTAGCTTATTAGAACGCAGCATCATTTGGCGCGGCTCAATAAAGCAACTGAGTAACATGATTGAAGTTCGTACTGCGGTTGATTTAGCAGACCGCAAGCCCCGCATTCTAGTCAACCCACACTTTGTGGGCATTGAAGGCAGTATTATTATTAGTGCATTGGCTAAGGAGCGAAACTGGCCGCGCACTTCGGGATTTTTTCAGCGCATGAAAACCCCCTTCTTTAATCAAAAAATTATTGCTTGGCGCAATCGCTTCGGGGGAAACTCGATTGAGCGCGAGGGTAATATGATTCAACTGATCCGCGAGATACGGGATGGTAATTTTGTGATTATTGCTCCTGATATTGATTTAGGGATTAAAGACTCCTCCTTCGTACCTTTTTTTGGCATCCTTACAAACACGATTACCGCCGTTTCCCGTCTAGCACAAGTGACTAAAGCCGAAGTTTGTATTATGAGTACCACCTTAAAAGCAGATGAATCTGGTTACCTTTGTGAAATTCGTGCGCCGCTAGCAGATTTTCCTAGTGCCGATGTCAATGCTGATACCGCTTTCTTAAATCAGCAAATCGAAATTCTGGTACGTGAGCGTCCAGCAGAATACTATTGGGTACATAAACGCTTCAAAAATAGGCCTAGTGGTGATAGTAGTTTTTATTAATCGATGAATAAAGAAAATAATGCCTGCCAATGATCCTTCGGAAAAAGTACGGGTTTCTAAATTATTATCAGAGCTTGGGTTATGCTCACGCCGTGAGGCAGATGGCTATATTGAACAAGGCCTAGTGACCGTTGATGGCGAATTCGTTTCTGAGCTTGGTACGCGCGCATTTCGTCATCAAAAAATCGAGCTTCATGCGGCAGCCCAACGTCAGCAAGAGGCGCGCATCACAGTAATTTTAAACAAGCCCATTGGCTTTATTTCCCATTTAGATGATGATCAAGCTTATCAGCCGGCAGCCTCCCTGATTACGGCGGAACACTATTTTGCCAATCCACTAGAACCCAATCGTAGTGGACGTTTTAATACTCGCGGCCTAGCCCCAGCTGGCCGACTTGATATTGATTCGAGTGGGATGCTGGTTTTAACCCAAGATGGTCGCATTGCTAAGCTACTCATTGGTGAAGATAGCCCGATTGAAAAAGAATATCTAGTGCGGGTAACAGGTAATTTATCGGCCGCTGGTCTTGAACAACTGAATCATGGCTTATCACTAGATGGGCAATTACTTAAACGCGCTAAAGTGAGCTGGCAAAATGAAGATCAATTGCGCTTTGTCTTGCGCGAAGGACGCAAAAGGCAAATTCGGCGGATGTGTGAACTCGTTGATCTGAAGGTAGTTGGTTTGAAACGAATTCGTATTGGACAAATTAACTTAGGGGCCCTCCCTTTGGGGCAATGGCGCTACCTCAAAGCAGACGAGCGGTTTTAATTGCGCGCGCACTTATAATAGGTGCTGTTCTGATACTCCAAAGATAGCGCCCCATCGAAACACATTCACCCAATAGCACCGCCGCAGAAGTTCAACGGCGACGTAGCTTTGCCATTATTTCCCACCCTGATGCGGGAAAAACGACGCTGACAGAAAAATTGCTTCTGTATGCTGGCGCAATTCAAATTGCCGGGAGTGTTAAAGCCCGCAAAGCTAGCAGGCATGCAACTTCCGACTGGATGGAGATTGAAAAGCAGCGCGGAATTTCTGTAGCAAGCTCAGTCATGCAAATGGAATATCGTGATTGCATTATCAATTTGCTCGATACCCCTGGCCACCAAGATTTTTCGGAAGATACCTATCGCGTTTTAACTGCGGTTGATTCAGCCCTCATGGTCATTGATGCTGCCAATGGTGTTGAAGCACAAACCTTACGGCTACTGGAAGTTTGTCGGGCACGCAATACGCCGCTTGTAACCTTTATTAATAAAATGGATCGGGAGGTTAAAAACCCACTCGATTTAATGGATGAAATTGAAACCGCCCTAGGTATGGCGGTGGTGCCATTTACTTGGCCAGTCGGAATGGGTAAATCATTTGCAGGAGTGATTGATATTGCCCAATCTAAAATGCGTTTATTTAAAGCGGGCGAAGATCGGGTTTCCGAAAGCAGCAACACATTTATTGATATTCATGATCCAGAATTAAAAAAACGGCTTGGCAGTGATCTAGATGAAGCGCTTGCTGCCGTCGATTTAATTCGTAACGCTATGCCGGCATTTGATCGTGCTGCGTTTTTGGCTGGCAAACAGTCGCCCGTTTTTTTTGGCTCCGCAATTAACAATTTTGGCGTACGGGAAATTCTAAATACTTTAGTTGAACTTGCGCCAGCTCCTGGCTCGCGCAAGGCATTACAACGCGAAGTAGAGCCTGCAGAGCCTAAATTTTCGGCGATGGTATTTAAAATTCAAGCCAATATGGATCCTGCGCACCGTGACCGCGTGGCCTTTCTGCGGATTTGCTCTGGGCACTTTAAGCGCGGCATGCGTTTAAAAATTTGTCGTAATGGTAAAGAAATCCGCACCAATAATGCACTGTCTTTCTTATCGCAGCGCCGCGATATATTAGATGAAGCTTTCCCTGGCGATATTATTGGCCTTCCTAATCACGGCTTGCTGCGTTTAGGCGATAGCTTAAGTGAAGGTGAAGAATTGCAATTTACTGGCCTCCCTTTTTTTGCGCCAGAAATTTTTCGCATGGTTGAATCGGCGGATCCAATGCGTTCTAAACAATTGCGTATCGGTCTAATGCAGTTGGGCGAAGAAGGTGCAATTCAAGTTTTTCGTCCCATTGCTGGCGGCCCGATGTTACTGGGTGCTTTTGGACAACTTCAGTTTGAGGTTGTCAGTCACCGCTTAAAAAGCGAATATGGGGCTGAAGTACGCTTACTGCCTGCACGTTTTAATTTAGCGCGCTGGGTTAGTTCGGATGATCCACTTATTCTCAAAAAATTTATTCAAGAAAATTCCCATCGCATGGCTGAGGATGTGGTTAATGCGCCTGTATTTCTAGCGGCGCATAAATCTGAACTTGATGTTGCTCAACAACGTTGGGAGGCGATTCGATTTCATGCCTTACGCGAACATGCAGGCCTGGTTTATCAGTCTGCACTAGCAGGATAAAGCCCTGAGTTGTGCGCATTCTAAAATTAGGGGCTGCTTTTAAGTCTCGCCCGAATAATTGGCCAATAAATATTAATTCCTAAACCTGCTATTACTAAAGTGGCAGCAGCAATTTTCCAAAGTGGCAAAGGCTCACTCAAGAAAATCGCCGCCGAACCGATTCCTAAAACGGGTACTAACAAAGAGATAGGCGCAACTACTGCGGCCGGATGACGGGCTAAAAGCCAGGCCCAAGCGGCAAACCCGAATAAGGTATTGCCCCAAGACTGCCATAAGATGGCTGCCCATAAGGTGCTGTTAAGGCCGCCTAAACTCGTTTGAATTAAATCCCATCCCTCAAAGATTAGTGACAGAACAATTAACGGGATGACACTGAAGATGCTCGACCAAACTACGTATGCGAGCATATTGATTTTGCCGGCGTTACGACTAACCGTGTTGCCTATACCCCAAGATAATGCGCCCAGCAAGACCAAAGTCAAACCTAGAAAATCAGTATCTTGATCAGTATGGCTGGCAATAATGCCCAATCCAATCAGGCATACCAACAAAGCGATAAATTGAAATTGACGAATTTGCTCACGCGCAAAGTACATCGCTAGACCAATGGTAAAGAAGGCTTGACTTTGAACTACAACCGAAGAAAGTCCAGCAGAAATATGGCTTTGCACGGCGATGTATAAGAGGCCAAATTGACCAACGCCAATAAAAAAACCATAAGCGGCTAAGTTTAGCCAAGATACTTTTGGCTTTGGTAAAAAAAAGATTGCTGGTAATAAGGCAAAGACAAAGCGTAAGGCGGCGAATAATAAAGGCGGCAGAGTAAAGAGCGTGAGCTTAATCACCACAAAATTACTACCCCAGACGGCCACTACTGCTAGGGCCAATAAAAAATGACTGGTAGGTAATTTTTCATTACCCATGCAGAGGCTTTTGTTGTATTAATTCTGCTAGTCGCTGAGCAAGCATCATGGTGGGTGCTGCCGTATTGCCCGAAGTAATAGCGGGCATTGCCGCGGCATCAGCTACTCGTAAACCGTAAATTCCTTTAACACGTAATTCTGCATCTAATACCGCCTGTGGATCTTCCTTTGTTCCCATCTTGCAAGTTCCTACCGGATGAAAGATGGTCGTCCCAATATTTCGGGCAGCCTCTATTAGCTCAGCCTCGCTTTGAAATTGCAAACCAGGCTTAAATTCCTCGGGCTGAAAGGGTGCAAATGCAGGGCTACCGATAATTTTACGAGTCAAGGTTAAAGCCTCAACTGCAACCCGACAATCTTCTGGAGTTGATAAGTAATTGGTGGTAATTACCGGCGCTGCGTTGCAATCTGTTGAGTTGATGTGTACGCTGCCCCTCGACGTGGGTCTTAAGTTACATACGCTTGCAGTAAACGCATTAAAGTCATGTAAATTTTCGCCAAATTTTTCGAGTGATAAGGGCTGTACATGGTATTCCAAATTAGCGCGCTTTTGGTCTTGCGAACTATAGGCAAAGGCCCCCAATTGCGATGGTGCCATGGCCATAGGGCCAGAACGCTTGAGGAGATATTCCATACCAATCTTCGCCTTACCCCAAAGCGATTTGGCTTTAGTGTTAAGGGTTTCAAGGCCTTTAATTTTATAAATCATACGTAACTGCAAATGATCTTGTAAATTTTCGCCAACCCCCGGCAAATCTGCGTGAACTGGGATTCCTAATTGTTCGAGGTGGATTGCTGCACCAATACCAGAACGTTCTAAAATTTGTACGCTACCAATAGCGCCTGCGCATAAGATTACTTCTTGCGCACAAGCTACGGTTTGCAAGTGCTGGTCTTTAATAAACTCTACGCCCTCACAGCGTTTAGTGCTGGGATTAATCGTCAGCTGTTGCACTACCGCTTCAGTAATAACGTGAAGGTTCTTCCTGCTGGTAGTGTTTTTTAAAAATGCTCTGGCAGCATTTAAGCGCCAGCCTGACTTTTGATTGACATCAAAATAGCCCACGCCAAAGTTATCTCCACGATTAAAGTCCTCACTTGCAGGGATGCCCTGTTCTTGCGCCGCCTCTTTAAATATCTCTAAGATCGGCCAATTTAAGCGCTGGCGCTCGACCCGCCATTCGCCACCAACTCCATGCCAGCTATTTTGGCCGCCATAATAATCTTCAAATTCTTTGAATCTGTTTAGGGAAGGTTGCCAGCCCCAAGCAGCATCGCCAGTTTCCTGTGCCCAGAAATCATAATCGGCAGCCTGACCGCGCATATAAATCATGCCGTTAATAGAAGATGAACCACCCAATACTTTGCCACGCGGATAAATTAAACTACGCCCATTTAAACCCGGGTCTGGTGCAGTACGAAAGCGCCAATCAGTGCGCGGGTTATCAATACAATATAAATAGCCTACGGGAATATGAATCCAGAGGTAATCGTCTTTTCTGCCAGCCTCTACCAGTAACACAGAAATTGTGGGGTTTTCCGTCAGACGTTTAGCCAGTAAGCAACCCGCACTGCCGGCGCCAATAATGATGTAGTCGTATTTTTTATCATTCATGCAATAAACTTCAATATATTAATTTAAAGCCGAATGATTCAGCTAGTTTTTTTAAATTAATTACAGTTAAAAATATTAACAAATTGACTTTCGTTTTCTTTAAATGATGCTTTTTTGCCATACTTCACGCAATATGCATTGGCTTGTTCGGTTAACTTTTCCATCGATTCATTGCCGCTACTAATTAAGGTAACCTGATTTGAGTTCGATGCGTTAGTCAGAATATTGGCACAGGCAGTCATTCCCAGGGCAAAAAAAATGAGTGCCAAACGCATTGCCATATTTTTCTGATTCATTTTGTAGCCACCTTAACTTTAGTTATTCTGATTGATTTTAGCTTGCTCACTCTTTATCCCGCCGTCTTTGCTAGAATAAGTTGTAAATTATTGAAAAGTAAACCTCGGTTATTAATAAAGGCCTGGCATGAAAAAATTGAGCAAAAAAGCGAAGCTCACCATTGGTTGGACTATCTTGATGACGGTAATAGGTACCGCAATTCTGCATCAATTGGCTTTTTTCTTATTGGGTTGTGTATCAATTGCCCTGCTTCTCATCGCCAATCAAATGGGGAAGCTTGACTAGTCGCTGCTAGGTACCAGCAAGAAACCAATCAATACCGCAGCCAAGCCTACTATTACGCTACCAAGCACATAAGTGCCCGCAACTAAAAATTCTTTCTCGCGTAGCAAATAAAATGTTTCAAGGCCAAAAGCAGAAAAGGTTGTAAAACCACCCATAATTCCAGTAATTAATAATAAGCGCGAGTGGGTTGAAAACATTTCAAATTTTAAAATGAGGCCGGCTAAAACACCAATTACTAAACAGCCGATCACATTGACTAAAAAAGTGCCCAAGGGAAATCGCCAATCTAAGGTGTGATGAAGCACAAAGCCAGACAGCTTGAAACGACAAACTGAACCAATAGCGCCGCCGAGAGCCACTAAAATTATCGGGTGAATAGCCTCAAACATGAATTAAGCTCGCAATTAGTATTAGTGCAGTATATAAAAAATATTTTTCAGACTATCTTTTGTAATATTTCTGTTAACCCACTCGCTTCATAAGTGGGTTGGTGGCCAATTTCTTCAAAAGGTAGCGCTTGGCGATTCACCCAGCAGGTGTCAAATCCAAACCATCCAGCGCCCACCACATCCCATGCATTACTAGAAACAAATAAGACTTCTTGCTTGGTCACCGGAAAATGATTTAGTAAAAGTCCGTAAGTTTGGGGCGCTGTTTTAAACAGCCTGGTATCTGCTACTGAAATAATTTTCTGTAGATAAGGAGCAAGATGATTACTGTCAACAGCGCTCGCGAGCATCTCTTTGCTACCATTCGACAGAATTGCACTGCTGATGCTTGCAACTTGGAGGCCCTTTAGTACTTCTATGCTTTCAGTAAAGGCCTCTAACTTTGCGTACTGGCCCATTAATTGCGCTTCATTTTCGCCCGTCAGTGGCAAGCCTAAACGTTTACAGCTATAGCGCAAGGCCCTTACTGTAATTTCCCAAAAGGATAAGTAGTATTGGCTGCCGGTTGGGTTTGGATCGCTGATAGTGACTAGGCGGGTATATTCAATTTGTCGCTCACGCCATAGCTCGGTAAGCTGCTTCCCCTTAGCGGGGTAAATTACCTCCGCTAGCTGAGCAATCGAGTAAACATCAAATAGGGTGCCGTAGGCGTCAAAGGCAATTAATTTATACATAGGCCTATTTTCCTTGAAGTAGCTCACTAAATGCTATTATTCTCGCCTGAGATCACCATCCTGTGCCCCCATGGGGGGATTAATCAAGCCTATCTTCCCAAGCTAGCCTTTCTTAAGCCATCGCTAATATTATTGAGGGCTTATTTATGGCTGTTGGACAAAACCAAAGAACTAGAAAAAATGATTCTATGCTCACTAAAACTGGGAAACCACGCTTAGGACCGCTGAATCACGCACAATTAACTAAGTTGATTGAATCATCAAGCAAGCCTAAAGATAAAAATAAACTTGTACGTGCGCTTGCTAAGCAAAAACCATCTGCAGCTACGCTTGCTGCTGCCGCAGCGGCTACTGCTGCAACAAATGCCGCCAGTGCTGCCGCAGCTGATGTTGCACTAGCAGCCAGCGCACCAGCTGCGGAGACTCCCGCTGCGGAAACCGTTGCTCCAGCCGAAGAATTAACGCCAAATCCAGCAAGCGAATAACTATTCAGTTTGTGAAAACCTAATTACAGGCTACATAGGCTTTTGAATTATTGGTCAGCGAATTTTTCGCAATTTCGAGGAATTGCTGCTGTAGCTCGTTTTTAATATAGCTGCTAATAATAAAATTCGGCACAATGGTATTTGGCTCAATAAAACTTTGATAAACAAAAGTGGTTCCTGTTTCATCTTGTTTTAAGCGCCAAGTGCCTTTAAACATTTTCGCGTCACCAGCGATTTGCTTAAAGTCTGTGCCTCTAAAAGGGAGCTCAGTGTATTCGATGGTTGTTTTGACAGTAACCGAGAAAAATAAAATAGATTCCTTAATAGTGCGATTAACGATAGCCACCGAGTCTGATTTACGCGTCACCTCGGACTCAAGGACGCCAGAAATTTTTTTGGCAGCCGCATAATCGGTTAAATACCGATAGGCATCACAATTATTTAATGGAGTCTTAAAGCTGGCATTAATTTCAAATATATCGCCCGTATTGATTACATTCACTTTGACTTGATGGTCAAAGCTCTGCGCTAAAGCAGAATAGCTGATGGGCCATAGTAAGGCGATGAAAAAACTAGCAGCAAACTTCATATTTAGAGCGCCTAGTGAAAAGGTTAATTACTTATGCAAGACCTTTTATTTTAGGTAAGAATTTTATTTTCTGCTTAAGTTATATATTTAGTTGCAAAGTAAGCTTTAATGATCACTGGGTTTGGATTTATTTCATTTAGTACTTAATTAATGCATACAAAATAAGAATAAACTTGTGCTTACCAAGACATCCCCCCTTAGGCCCAGAGCACTATGCCCCTGGGACTCCCGAAAGGAAGGCGAATTTGTATTTGCCATTTTGCGGCTTGTTGCGTAGTATTGCGTAACCCCCATTATTATTGGATATTGCGGTTTTCAATAGAACGATATACTTATTAAATCTGTAGTGAAATAAATTGCGATAAGGAAAAAAATGTCAGATCATAATCAAAAAAATAATCCGGCCGATGAAAATATTGAAGCACTTTCGCTAGAAAATATCATTGAAAAATTTATTTTTAATAGCCGCTGGATTCTTTCGATTTTTTATCTTTTTTTGGTGCTTACCTTAGTTTTGGTGGCAATAAAATTCCTGCATGAGTTTCAACATTTTGCATTTAATTTTTGGGAAGACTCTGAAGCAAAATTTTTAACGGGTGTGCTTTCCCTAGTTGATAAGACGCTACTTGCAAACTTATTACTATTAGTTATTTTTTCGGGCTATGAAAATTTTGTTTCTGTTATTGGCGTTGCAAGACGTAGTACTGATCGGCCCAAGTGGATGGGTGGAGTAGATTTTGCAAGCCTCAAGCTGAAGCTGATTGGCTCGATTGTGGCCCTGTCTGGCATTAACCTCTTGGCTGCATTTTTAGAAATTGAAACTACCGATAAAGTTGATTTGGCTTGGCAAATTGGTTTACATGTCGTGTTTTTATTTACCGGCGTATTGTTTGCCCTCTCCGAAAAAATTGCAGCTTCTGCTGAAGGCCATCATTAGCCATCCTCTGCTCATTACGCTTAAGAGGCCTTGGGCTTAGGGTGCGGTATAGCCAAACTTTATAAAGAGCTCTTGGGCTTGTGCGCTTTGTAAATATTGATATATCTCTTTTGCTAACGGCGTAGGATTTTTCATTAGCACCATGCGCTGTTTTATCGGCTCATATAGCTTGTCATTAATCACGAGATATTGGGTTTCTTTTGTGAGAGCGGGTGACTGCGCTAAGGAGAGTGCAGTAATACCTAAATCTGCGGCCCCAGTCTTAACGTACATCGATGCTAAAGCCACGTTATCTGCAAAGACTAGCTTGGGTTTTGCTAACTCCCAAACGCCCATGGCCTTTAAATATTGAATTGCTGCTCGGCCGTAAGGAGCAAGCTCTGGTTTGGCAAGCGCTATTTTATTGGCTTTAGCAATGGCCTCAATGAGCCCCTCTTTATTGGGCATAAGTGCAAGTCCAGAAGACTTATTGGTGATTAATACAATTTTGCCCTGTGCGTAAATTTTGCCCTGATCGACTGTTTTACCTAATTTATATAATTCAAGTGGGTATTGCTCATC